>Ga0209208_10001235_pt1 | contig 35819 bp, 26 predicted proteins | sample S1TSphfallax_3_FD_187694 | JGI IMG/M metagenome (GOLD analysis project Ga0209208, IMG submission 187694) | Host-associated microbial communities from peat moss isolated from Minnesota, USA - S1T2_Fd - Sphagnum fallax MG (SPAdes) (version 2) | ecosystem: Host-associated > Plants > Peat moss >...
CCACTGGTGGTCTGTTGGGGTTGGCCTATGAGAGTGAAGAAGACAGTGACCCTGAGATTGAGCAAGTGCCTGCATACACAGAAATGAAGGCACAAAGAAGGGAATCACAGACAGACCTTTTGTGAAACGTACTGCAAATGGTAGAAATGTTTTAGAATTGTTTGTCCAGAATGTTTGCCAGGATGCTGATATTTGTGATCATAGTAAATATGATGAAGATGAGGAGAGACTACATTTATGACACAACACTGGGTGGAATCATGTGCCTGAGTGGTGTCTGGTTTCTTATCTAAAATTCTTCTTCCATCTTACTGAGTTGAACTGTACACACTCACATTTGCAGCTTGTATTGTGTCCTTTTGACTCTTAGATCATATTATGTGACTTGTCATTGTGAAACAGCACCTGGATAATGGAGTGCAAATGGAATTTGGCTCCTTCAGCACTCAACTGAGAAGGCTATTCTTACTGTAGATGAAATGCCTTGTTGCAGAACATTCTTCATGGATGTGGTTCATGAATTGTAGAGTTCTGGAAACCTAGCATAGGATACCAGTGTGCACATTTTCAAGAAACAGATACCAGCAACCAAATTTACAGCTGGCAATAGGACGGTTTCAGTTTTGTTTCAACAAAATGGAAATGCAAGAATGACAGTCAGGTTCATAAGTCAGTAATTCAACTTGCACTAGGACTTGCACTGCAAGCATGACTCCTATTGAGACGAACTGCAAACCCAAGCATCCTTACTATTTTGCACCCACCTTCCTGGGATCTCACTGCATTCACTTGCTTGGGGATTTGTTCATGCTAAAGGGACCTGACCAATTAGATCTCTGACTGAGTGCTGCTCACAGGGAGACCGCTTTTGAAGAGCTTCAGACCCAAGGTTCCCTATGCAGGTCTTTAACTAAATATTTTGAAGTGGCAATTCCAACAACTGTGAGAGGAGATTGCATCAGACCAGATTGTTGCCCTCTCTTTTTGTTCACAGGTGTTTGTCCCCAACAAAAGTTTCCTCTTCATCAAAGATGTTTTGCTATGGTGTCAAGCTAATTAATCCTAGGCAGAACATTGGCAGTGAGTACTGATTTTGCTCTGCTGTTAGCCATATGGATGGCTTATACCCTGGCAAATATTTAAGCAATGCAGTGCATAATGTAGTGTGCTCCATTGTCGAGTTGATTCATGTGAGACATAAGGCAAGTAGTAACATTCTGGCCTCTGGGATGAGGTCATAGGACAGCTCATGTCTTTCTACCTTCATTTTGGTGTCTTGCTTGTGTTTGGTACATGGAGCCAGTTGGGAGTTATCATCAGATGGTGAGAACATGGATTGTGACAATTTGCAGAGGGAGAAGAATTCAGACCTGATATTCTGATGGTGATTTGATCTGCTGGTGATCAATTGTGTTGAAAAGATCCAGATCTGGGTGGAAAACTGTGTGGGAATGTATGAGTGGCATGGTGTGTGACATCTCTACCATATATCTTGGCAATTTTTTTCATTTTCTAGTCAAAGTTCCAAGATAAAGCTGCATGGAATTGGATGATGCTGATGACTTGGGTGACCTGAAAAACCATGAAGAGTTAAGATTTCAAATGGTGATGGGTGAGTTAAGGTTCAGGGAAGTAGACAATGTGGATCTCTAGTAACTTCTTGGATCTAGCTGTGAAACAAAGTCCTCAAGGTATATCTTATGATATCTTTGACAAACAATTTGGTTTTTGTTTCTTGGTCCTTTGTTCTCTGTTTGTCTTTCCTTCAAAATTCTCTGTGGCTTGTTGAAGAAGTGTTAACCTTGCTTTGCTTTTTCTTAATTGTTAGAATGGAGATTTCTTGATTCTTATGAGAGATATTTAGGTGAATGGACAATGTGGATCATGAGTGGGGCCTGTAGTAGGCTAAGGGCTGATTGACTTCTGTGGAAGCTTTGCTGGCTCTATTTTGGTATAGGTTTGGGAGTTGAAATTCATGAAATTTCAGTCCATAAGGTACAGACATTGAAAGGTACAAGTGGTCATTTGTGCTATGTGCAGATGACAAAATATATAGAAGAGGTTAGCTGCTGTTTCAGATGGCTGAGATGAGTTCAGTTACATTTACAACATTTTTTAACTGTCTTGTATCCAGACAGGGTTATAATATTGTGTAATAATATATAGATGTTGAAAAATAGGCTTGTGTGCAGGTATGAAGAAAAATTGTTATGGCCAATGAAATTGCTTGATTTGGTGGTCTGAATTCTTTCTTAGTTATCTTGAGTGAACTAACAGTTCAATGTGTAATAGTTCAATGTGTCATAGCTACTGTAGTACCTTGGCAACTTCAACACATGTTTGTTGAATAATTAATGCATTTTTCATTTTGACAAATAAAATATTCTGGAAGATTCAATGTTTTCCTTCACAAATTTTTGGTGAAAATTTCAATATTTCTGAATATAATATAATCAGTGTTAAAGCTACCAACTTTGAAGGTGGTAGTGTATTCTATTTACAGACAAGGTTCTTGCACATTTCTTGTGCACTTTGATTGCTATTATGACTTCACAACCTTCTTGACCCATCAAGTGGGCCCTAATTGATTGGTTGTTTATTGGCTCTGTCTTACAGAGACATTGTGGGAACACCTTCTGAGCGGGCATAGGGGTTGGAGAATCAAAAGTTGGCTGAATGTATAAGGCTATAGGTTTGTGTGTAAGTTTTTTATTGGCCCAAGCTAATAGACAAGCATGTGTAGATTTTGGATGCACCCATCCAATTGATGGGTTGTTTTGACATACCCATCTACTTGTTGGGTAATTGATTTAATCAAGTTTGTATATCATTCTATTTTTTTGGGTTGTCACTGATGTTTTTGTATCACAATGTTTCATATCACTATGAAATGTAAAAACAAATTCATTTGATTAATTTTTTAAACAAAATATGTTTGATAAACATACAAATAATTAGCTTCAATTCTTTTAAATCTTATTAAAATGAAAGAATTGTTTAAGATAAATCATATCATTTTTAAATAAATATAAAATTATATATGTATTAATTTTTTAATTATTTGATGTTATTTTTAAAACTTCAATAAGGCTTTGATGAAGATTTAATAACAAAAATCATGATAAAATTAATTTTTAATTGATTTTTTTATTGCCTTTTATGTTATAAAAAATTATTACTGCCCTAAGATAATAGACATGCATGTATGATTTTAGGTTTTAACAAGCATGCATAGGGCAAACACAACTAGTTTATAAAGTTGGGTGGGGTATAGTGGGGTTTATAGGTGAAAATTTAGGGAGAGCAAAGGGGTTAAGGTATTTAATCTAATTTTTTCTTTCATGGGTTTCTTTTTTATTATGGGGTTTCAATGGGTATAAGGAGTGGATAATTCAATTAAATTGAAATAATGACAAGTTGTAAGTGGAGCTATAAGAAAAGGAGACAAGGGGTTAAATTTTATTTTTATTTTTTCAAAAGGGTTTTTTTTGGGTGATGAGGGGAGGAAGGGGTAATTCCACTCCTTTCCAAAGGAAGTTTTTCAAGGGATTGGGATAAGTGATTTTTTTTTGGACATGGGGATTAAGCCAAAGGTTTGTTTCTTGTGTGGCATGGGAGGGAGAAGTTTGGTTGTTTTTCAAGGTAGGAAGGTGGGATTTTTTTTATTTTCAAAGGAATTATTTTTTTGGTTGTGTGGGATGGCGTGGTTGGAGAAAGGGGGTGGGTATCATTATTTTTGTCTTTTTCTCTTTTGTGATATGGTGATTTAATGAAGATTTTTTTCTCAAAAAAATATTTTATAAAATTAATATATATTTTTGGGGAATGAAGGAATTTCAACATAAAAATATAACTTAAAATTTTTTAAAGAAAGAACAAGAAATATTTTGTTTAAAATTGAACATTTAGTACATTTAACCAAAAAAAGGGGAATAAATCAATTTTGGTTTTTTGTGTGTTTAAATTTTTTTTATGTACACGATAAAAAAGTTGATGTTTAACAAATAATAATAATATATTTGAATGAAATGAAAATAATCATTAAATAGTGAAGAAAATTTAAGGTTTATGTATTAAAATCTTTCGAATCTAGGTGGAGATATTTAAGGTTCGAGTGTGAGCATGAGGTGCATAATTCAAATTCATAAAATGCCAAAGGTATTGATGTCTTGTTCATTATTAAACCACAATCTAGTTGTTAAACCATGGTTCATCAATATCTATGGTTAATGGTAAATAACTATCATAGTCAAAGTTACGAAAAGTCAATAACTAAAATTTATAAAATGTTAAGGGTATTGATGTTTTGTTTATTATAAACCATAATTTAGCCACCAAACCATGGATATGATCCTTAATTGTTAAGTTGAAATGAACCATAATCAAAATTATTTAAAGTCAATATAAAGTAGAAAAAAAATTAGGGTTAGGTTTAGAGTTAGGGTTAGGGTTTAAGTTAAGTCTTTTGTCCCATATAAATATAACATTGTATGATTGTTGTCTTTTTTTTCATAAAAAGAATAATGTGTTTGGTTTAAGCTTTCACCATTTGTTGACTTTTTTTGCTTTTTTTGCAAGTTTGTGTTTCTACAAATGTATGTTTTGTCAAGTGTGTGTTTTTGCAACTTTAGTTTTGCCAAGTGCCACTTCATTTGTTTGTTGTCAAATTCATTTTGGTAAGTTTTTTTTTTTAACACAATGACTAATCTTCCAATGAAGGAAGTTAGATTAGTTGTTGTGGTGGATGATTTGGAATTTGGAATTAGAGTTGTTGCATTTGAGGTAAAGGTGTTTAATAGGTGTGGCACCTTTGATCGGATTGTAAATAGGAGCATGGAAAATCTAGGTTATATATATTTGCATTGTGATTTGTTGGATAGGGTAGCTTTGACCACAATCACTTCGAAGGTGCCTTATATAGAGATGCATGAATAGCATTTGCAAAAAAGGCATGTTTGTGAAGGTGAATTTTTTTGGCATTGAGTCAAAGTCTAAAAGGGGTTTTGAGAAAGGTGACATGCATGTTGTCATCACAATTGAATTAACAACCATTGTGTCATCAATTCTTGCATTCCAACTTGAGTTAATTCCCATGTTTTTTCACATGGATTCCATTAAAAAATTCAGAAATTCTATTCAGAGTTGGAGGTATGTTACCATTGCTATCATTGTCATTGGTGTAAGGGGAATAGGGGACAACAAAGGTGAAAAACAATCATTAATTTTAGATGAAAAAGGTGAATTTGACCAAGATGTTTTTACTTTTGGTTACAATTTCAAAACAAAATATCAACAACTTCTTAAAGCGTACAATGGAGGCCAATGTGCAATGGGTATAATCAAGAATGTGACAACAACAACAAAAGGAGATAGATATTTGAAGGCAAAACATTACACAATTTTAATAAAAATTGTTGATAAAACTACTCAAACTCACCTTTTGTAGTTACACAACAAATTATCAAGTGTTCAATTTGCATTCAAAGAGGTAAATTCATTTCCTTTCCTTTGCATCATTTAATATTTTTTTCAAATTTACACATAAAACATCAAACAAAACCTAATATTCATCTCATGATCAACTATATAATGAAAAATATAAAAATAATGTAATGAAAAGCAAATTTTCAAAGTGTTCTTTTTGGGCATCAAAGAAAATCAAATGTTCATTTAATTTTCTAAAGTGGTCCATCATGTGGTCCATGGCAGTCCAAGATAGAACCCATTTGGTGACCACTAGGTGTTTCTTGGTAATACCTTTTACAGTCTAAGATGGAGACCACTTGGAGGCCACTAGGTGGCCATTAAGTCCTTCGCAATCCAGGGTCAAAATCACCTTGTGGCCACCAATTGGTCCTTTTGGAGTCTTATGTTGAAACCACCTAGTGGCCATTAGGTCATCCTTTGCAATCTAGCGTCAAAATGATTTGGTGGCCACTAGGTCTCCAAGTGAAAAAAATAAAATTGACCTAGTGGCCATTAGGTCATCCTTCACAATCTAATGTTCAAATGATTTGGTGGCCACTAGGTTGTCATTCGTAATCCAATGTCGAAATGACTTAGTGGCCACCAAGTCTCGAAATGAAAAGAAAAGAAAATTTAATGGCCACCACATTTCCAAGCCAAAAATAAAATAAAATAAAAATCCTTGGTGGCCACTATGTAATCCTCATAGTCGAAAGTCAAAACAATTTAATGGCAGCTAGGTTTCCAAGCGGATTTTTTAAAAAAAAAACCTAGTGGCCAAAAGTAGTTTTTCAATGTAAATAATTCTTCAATGTAAAAAATTATGTAAACAATTATTTAATGCTAACAATTTTTGAATTCAAGCAATTTTCCAACATTAAGAGTTTTCCAATGCAAGGAATTTTCCAAAAAAAATTAAAAGTAAATAATTTTGAATGAATGATTGATTTTATCTTCTTTGAATGTGTTTATGTGGGAACCATGTTTTTATTTATATAGATATCCATTAAATTAAAATTCATAATAATGGAAACACCTTTATTAAATCTTGTTGATTCATCATTTGAACATGTATTACATTCATGTGGCCTTCATTTGGTTTCAATATACAAATATGAAATATTCAATTGTCTTTTTGATTCTATATTTTATTTATTGGATAATCATTTATCATGTCTTAAATTGAGGCAAAATAACATGGCACATTTAAATCAATCCTTATTATTATTCAAAGAAAAGATCCAACAATGTTGTATTCAAGAATTAAATCCGAGTTTTTTGTTTGATTTACATCAAGGCATGGTCATAGATGAACATTAATATGTGACCAAAATGGCATTAAGTGTTAGTATGGGAGGTTTGTAGGGAGATTTCATTGTAATATTTTCAATAGTTGAAAATCTATAAAGGCCAATTTCCATTTCAAATAAAATATCAAAATGCATTATGTCTTGATGTGGCATGGATTTTCAATCTATCCCCTTACATATAACGTATAGTTCTCAACATTTTGAACCAATTCAATATGTTGATGGTCTATCTAGGTTTTTGTTTACTTTTCAACTTAATGATTCCAAAGTTACCATAGATTTGAATGATATTCTATCTTTTTCAAAATTAATGGTGTAACAACCTCCTATTCAGTTATTACAATTAACTACACATTTTTATTGGAATGAAAAATTTGATTATGTATTAATGGACATTTTGAAAAATAATTGAGATTCACCATCAGAGTATGTTGTTTCATTGTTCAAAACTTCTTGTAATACAAATATTAATTTTCAAAAAAATTAAATTGTATTCAATACTTACCAAAAAAATTGAAAAACAACACAAATGTTCATGTCAATGAGATTTTATTTAATCTATTCACTTCAATTTCCCTTACCAAAGTTTTTAAAAATCCCAAAATTCAAATGGAACCTTCCCATCTAATTATTGAACCTAATGTAACACAAAAAAAGGGGGAATATTTTGAATGGGCACTTTATGACAACAATATTTCTAAATCATTGAAGATTTGATAACTTATTATGCAAAAACATCTAAAGTCATCAACATGTTTTCAAATATTAAAAGAACAAAATCACAAATTATGAATCGCATCAAATATATATATACAAAAAAATCACAAGAATATTTCATAAATGATAAAATTCAATCATCATATGTTCAATGCACTTTTTAAAAAATTTAAAGAACCAATTTTCACACAACAACTTCTTCGAAACATGATGTTCAATCAAATAAAATAGAACATATTATCAATATAAAGAAAAATACACATAATTTAATATACATTGACATTTATAATAAACAAATCCAAGATGCTCCCAAAATTTCATGTTTTAGTTGTGAAAGGTTATGTTTTAAAAAACATCTTAAATGTTTTTCAAATCAATTGTTAAGATAACTTTTTATATACTTTCAAATTCAAATAGAACCTATTTCAACATCATACATATGTACATGTTTACATACTATTAGTGAAAATAAACCACCCTTAAGTCAAGTACCAAATAAAATTTCTAGAAACAAAATTATTCCATTAGTCCAAAATTTAACATTAAAAAAAAAAAAAAAAAAAACGTTTTATTTCACCACATCTTATTTTTGCTCAAATTTATAAACTCCAAGGGTATGGGCATGGTAATGTTATTAATGTCCCTACAAATGTGGATTAAACCCAATCAATACTATCATGTTTACCACATGATGGTGCAACAATATGTGTGTTTTTTAAATGATTTTTTGAATACAAATCACTTTACATGTCAAAAAATGTTCATCCAAATATGGTGACAGTTGCTTTATGAAGTTTAATTAAAACATCATAATACAAATATTTGAATGTTACAATTCATCATCAATGGGCAAGTTTGTTTGCTTTGCAAATGAATTTAAAATATCAAATTCCTACTTATAATAATGCATCATTTCATAGGTTTAATTTTAACAATGAAGAAATACATTGTACACTAACAAATTCAATGATACATACTTTTTTAAATGCTTAAAAAGTAATGGATTATGAAAATATTATATATTTTATTGCCCCAAGTCAAAACTTTCACCCTTAAAATTTATTTAAAGATAAACATTCACAAGAACTAAAATTTCCAACATTTTTTTAGGTGCAACTTTGACAATTTTATGAAGGTTTTTCATATCAACAAATAGTTCAATAGGAATTATTTCATAAATTTAGGGAATTTCAACAAATATTTCTAACCTTTTTTAAAAAATTGGTTAAATTTCCATTTAAAAAGTCATAGATTTTGGTTGGGTGCAAATACGAAAAGAAAAAGTATGTTGTAGGACATAAAAAATTTATCAAGTACAAGATAAACCAAATTTAAATAATATATTCAAATCATACTTAAGTTATTGTGGTTTGAAAAGTTTCATAATTCACTTAATTATTTTGAAAGGTTGCAAAAAACTTTATTTGTAATGATTCGACAACTTGGTCTTCCAACTTTTTTGGTCACTTTTAAATTTGTTGAAAGATTATGGGATCCTTTCATTAAAGCTTTACACACATTACATGTTTCAAAATAAAATTTCCCAAATAAAATAGAAGACCTTCAATTTGTTCATATAGTAGAGTTAATAGGAATTGACCTTGTCACATGTGTCAGATATTATGATCATATAACATCTTATTTCTACAAACTTATCACAAAATATCATTATCTTTTTGGGTATATTTTTGATTTTTTTTCATCATTGAATTCCAAAATAATGAGAACGAACATGACCGTGGACTTTTATGGATAAAAAATGAACCTATGTATGGAGTGAAAACAAATGAAGAAATTGAATAGTTCATAAACATGTATATTTCTTGTGATGTATCATTATTACCAAACCCATTATAAATGCACAACAACATCAACACACACGTACATGTAAGAAAAAAATCATGTTCATCATAGATTTCATTACCCATTGCCTCATTTGCATGAAACAAAAATTTTAAAATCTTTTCAAATAAATGGAAATTATCTGTTTTCACAACAATGCTTCCAAACACAAATAAACAAAATATTTTAATTTTTAAGAGATTTAAAACAAAATGATGATATATCATTTTCTAAATATCTAATTTTTTAAAACCTTGATGAAAGTACATATATATATTAAGTTTTAAAAGTAAATTAACAAAATTGCACATATTCTTTAAAAAAAAAAATTTAATTTTAAAAAATAATGCATTTAATATTCATGCTGCTTAATTATGGTTTGCAAATATAGATATTCAATTTATTTTTGGACCCATATGTAGTTGCAACATATTACACATCATATGTGACAAAAATAAATAAATAAATAATATCAAAATTACATTTTGTCATTAAAAATGCATTACAAATAATATAGATGCAAATACAAGAATTCAAAAGTTAGGTAATATTTTTCTTAATGCCCAACAAATGGTTGCTGAACTTGTTGTTTACCTTGTGTTTTTTTTACCATTATATCATTCATCTTGAACATTTCAATTCATAAATAACTTTCCTTTTGAAAAACATGTTTTTGTGTTAAAATCATAAGTTGCATTAAATGAATTTGAACCAAATTCAACTGACATATTGTGTTCATCAATCATAGACAAATATATATATCGTTTTAATCAATATGAATTATTATCATTAGCATAGTTTAATATATTTTTATAACATTAAAAAAAAATTCAAAGCATTGCAAACCCAAATTTATTAAGTTTGTAAATTATAAAAAATATAAAGATATTGAAAATTGATCGAGAGAACAAGTTTTATTATATTTACCATTTTGAAATTCAAAAAACTTGCAACTTGGAATTAATGTAACTTGGCATGATGCATATTGCCAACAACATGATGACATTTCTAAGATTAAATTTCTTTTCAACTACCAAATGTCATATCTAAATACAAAAAAAATGGATGATTCAATAGATTCAAAATCAAAACAATTATTTTCAATTAACATTTGGACTAACAATACAAATAATGAAGCAAATCATCCATGTCTTACATTTCCTATAATAAACATAATCAACATTGAACACTACGATTTATGATTTGACTTTGCCATTCAATGATGTAATGGATCAAACCAAAAATCACAATTTTTAGAAAATGAAAAATTCACAAAATCATCATATTCCATGATGATGGAAGAATTTGAATATCATAATTTACTTAAACAATTACATGAATAACAAAGATTAATATTTGATGATGTTATGCATAGAAAGCAATAGTACCTTGATACATCGATATGTATTTTTGACAAGGGGTGTTGGAACTGGTATTAAAACTTTATATTGAAATTCATAATTCAAAAATTATTACGATTATCCAATAGAGACATATTTTTGATTTAACAAAAACTAAGGTTTTATTTATGGCATCAATAGGTAAAGTTGTTTTCAATATTGATAATTTAACAATACATTCAACATTGAACATACTTGTCCAACAATCCTTATCTAGTTTACCAAACTTATCATCAATTTCATTAAATAGGCTTACATGTCAATATGAACAATTACAACTTGTTGTGATAGATGAAATATCACTTGTTGGTGCTAGAATGTTTAATGTTAGAAATAAGAGGTTAAGGTCCATAAAACACACTTAAAACAAATTCTTTGGTGATGTTGATGTTATCATAACAAGCGATTTCTATTAAACACCCCCTATGAAAAATAGTTGGATCTTTCAAAATATCAAAGATAATGTTAATACACTAGCATCAAATATTTGGCAAACATATGTCCAATGTTATGATCTGAATAAAGTTATGTGATAGTTTAATATTATCTTTATACAAACTTTGAAAAAAAAATACTACAACATAAAATACAAAGGATATTGAATTTATAAATTCAATTTGTAATTGAAAACCACCCAATAATTTTATTATTCCATATTTATTTTATACAAATAAACTTATGCAAAAATAGAATGAAAATGTGTTCACTAACACATTAGGTCCTACATTCTATTTTTAAAACAATGGACATCAACCATTAATCATGCCCACCATTTTACAAACTCTCAAATGATCCAAGTAAAACTACGAGTTTACATTCTGCAATTAATATCAAAAAATATATGGTTGAATTATGTGTTGCTAACTATTCAACATTTGATGATATTGTGAATGGAACTAATGGTATTTTTAAAGCATCAACAACATATTGTGAAAAAACCATTATATGGATTTAGAATTCTAAAATTGGAACATTAACAAAAGATAAATATAGTCATTATTACAACAACATTGAATAAAAATGGACACCAATTGAACTTATCATCAAAGATATAAAAGTTGGTAAATTTCAATCATTTATCATAACAAGGATTCAATTTCCAATTCAACTTGCAACAATAAGAACCATTCATTGTTCTTAAGGATTATGATTAGATGAATTGGTTTTTGATCCCATTAACATTAGAAATCATAAGTTAACATATACAACATTATCTCGCATTCAAACAAATTTTTATTTATTTTTGTTAGCTCCTCTCCAACATTTAAATTTTTATGTGGATCCAAGAATACATGTATAAATAAATAGATTGAAAACAATTGCAACTTGGATACCATTAATTCCTCAAATTAAAAAACTTACGTAATTTTCATATAATTATACAAACCTTTAATACAACTTATTTATGCCAACATTATGAAGTCACCAATCATGATCATACCTTCAAATGTTTCATATGGATAAAAGCATGGTTAGGTTACTCAACCTTGACATTTTGAAGAGTCCACATCTTACATTAGCTACAATTTTTGCATTTAAAATAATTATCAAACAATAAATCCTATAATTATCTTATATGGTTTTGGTCACAAATATTAATAGACCCCCCTATAAATATCCCTAAACATGTGATTGGTCAAGAAATTTAGAGAAATGCTTAAAGATTTCAATGTGAAATGGAATATCAATTGTAAAAGATGATGAAAATCACAATGAGTTAAATTTTTAAATATGACAAAAAGATTATATTGGAAAAAATGCATCTTACAATTAAATTATTCATTTTATGGTGGTCATTTTTTTAATTTTGATATTACTATGACATAGTTTTTGAGTTCAAAATTTTCATTTTCTATGTGTGACAAACATAATGTCATCATTTCAAAAGTCCACAATGAGTCTATTCTTTTCTTAAAACTCATCCATAATTTTTAATAAGATTTTCACTAAAGTCTATTACAACATGGATAATGAAAAAAAATTAAAAGTCTAATGTTTAATATGATTGTACTTTTTAAGTTCATATGTAATTCAAAAAAATTACAATTGTGATAATCTAAACAGTCCACCTAATTGTGTTCTCACCCATATCTTATGTCTTATAGAAACAAAAATATACTATGCATCAATAGATGTGCACACATTTATAAATTCATCAAAATATTCATATATTTCAATCCAAGATGGTCATGGGTTAATGATGATGTATGACATACACATTCATCTACATTCCTTCAATACAATAACTAATGATGGTTCATAATATATAACAACAATTTTTAATATTAATACATTAAAAAAAACATATGTATGTGTGTAAAGCTCATTCATGTTCGATTTTTACATCCTTAAACAATTTTCAAACTGTAATTCAACAATCTCCCGAACATTTTCGAATCATCATTATGGGAGATTTTAATGTTGACATTCTAAAAGACAATAACTAACTAAAATAAACAAGAACTATTATATTTCATGGATAAATTTCAATTAAATCACAATTTAGTGAAAGCACCACAAAAGTTGGATCTCAATTAGACCATATATGGGCAAATGTCCCTAGAAATGAATGCAAATTTAGTGTAACAAAAGCATATTGGTTAGGTTTTCACAAATTGATTTATATTGCATTCATATTACCAAACACACTTCCAATGTGTGACAAAAAACCATTAATGTCTCCATTTATTTAAAGTTTAGCATTTGTGGAAATATGCATGTAAATGTTACATTTTCCACCTAATTAATTACTCCAAAAATGTTGGCACCTTGTGGTTTGAATTTGCATTTTTAGATCTTTTTCATGGACCATGTGCAAAAAAAAATCATAAATATCAATAACAAGACAAAAGAAAATTTGAACAATTTTTTTATCCACATGTACACCCATCAAACCTCATAACAAAACACTTTCCATGGGAAACCTAAACCCAAAATGCAACAAAAACAAATATAAGAATTTCCAAATTCTCAAACTTCAAATTGAAAATGAAACTGAAAATTAAAAAAATTCCATGTAAATTATATCCATTCAATACTAATGTTTGTTTCAAACATCGAAATACCTCATGCACATTGCTAAAAATTGTCTACATTATCCAAGTTTGAAAAACTTGGATTTTCTTAAACAATATAATTATTTACAACTTGATATTGATTTGTATGGTTAAAGAAAAGACAATGAAACTATGGTTTCAATTTCTAAATATACACAATGAATTCTAAGATGGTTAGAAAATTTATTCTTTAGTATAAATGTGAAAAAAATAATTTATGATATTTCATAAAGCCAACAAACTTTCATCCAATATAACTTGAGTTCATAGTAGAACATTTTCAGGACAGAGCCTCTCGTGTTAGAGCCGCTTGTTTCAACATCCTTGGAGTCAAATATGAAGCCATTGGTGATGTGTTTGCTTCTATTGCCCAATTTGCTTTGGTCTTCTCATTACCTGCTTCACATGGAGTAACAACCTTGGAGGTGGCCTATGCCAAAAAATGGAAGTACACACCATTTAAGAGATGGTCTTTCCTTTGGTAGTGGAAATCTTTGGTGTTCTCCAGAAACAAGTCAATGATAAAAGTTATTACGTCCTTCAAAGGTTAAAAAGCTGGTGATTTGCACGCTGGTGCTAACAAACTATGGAATACAAAAGGTCTGTATTCCCATCTATCTATCAACAAATCCATAGAGAATAGAGTGAAATGCTTTTGGATTTTCAAACTTCAACCTTACCTACTATTGATGAACTACCACTAGTATCTTCTGAAGTAAAAATTATTTTCCCTTCTGCTTCTGATTCTTGCTTGTTTATATTGGCATCTTCTTCAATATTTGTACTTATTCTCAGAACCAGATCTTTGTTTCAAGTTAATGTCATCTCTACTTGAGTTACTCATTTTGAACAGGAGGCGTGAAACCTTTTACATTTTCTGTGTTAACCAAATCCTTGGGACAATTTGGTTTCATGATTGATGCTGAAAACATAATTAGTTGTTATTTGATGTCAAGATTGCAGTTCATCATGCTTTGCATCTTTCACAGTCCAGTCAAGTTTGGTTCAAAGATGTCAGAGTTGTTCACTCAGGTTACAGAAAGATGTTGGATTCAGATCTCCTCTAGATGTGATGACATGGTCAGTTTTGAAGGGTGCTCTTTTTCCAACTTCTTCTTCTGCACATTCTGTTTGACATGAGTTGCTATTTGTTTTGTAAGAAGTGCTTAGTGCATGCAGCAACATTATAAAATTGTGGATGCTGAATGTCTCTAAACTTGAAGGTACACTTTTACATATCATAAAAGGGATGCTTTCTTTGGTCTTGAAAGGTACTGTAGATTATATTGTACAGCTTTTGTTTGCAGCCTTCTAAACTTATATAGATTAGGCCTGAATTGCCATTGAAGTCCAAACTCCAGTTCCTGAATTTTCTTTCAGAGAGATGCTGCTCCAGATCAGTTGATGCATAATCCAAATAAAAGAACTCCTTGATGCCATTTGGGTTCAGGAATTTCAGGATGAGAATTCAGACCTTACAAGTTTGAATTCTTGTGTCTTCTTTCTTGTTGGGATTGATTTAGTAAGTCTTTCAAATGCGTATGTATGATGTTCAAATTGTAAGTCTGTTGATTCATACAAAGTAGGTAATGATCATAACATTGAAGAGACTCTCAGTCAAGAGTTATTTGACAGGTAGTCAAGCAGCATTCCTCATCTTTGCAATCCTGATGAATAGCAACCCACTCTAGGTGTTTTCAATAGCAGGGAAGACTAGCTTTCTGGCTGTTGTAGAACACTGGGCAGTCACCATGACATATGGGTCAGGCAGCTGCTGAATTTCCATAATCTGACCATGCAGCAAACTCATTCCCACAGAAATGCTATGCCATAGTCCCCCTAAATTATCAAGCTAGAGGTGTCAAACTGCTGAGCCACATCCAGTGTACTCCAGACTTAATCTAGGCAAAGTGAATTCAAAGCTCAATTTTCTCTTGAAACATAATGGAGGGGTGGTAACGCTGAGTTAGTGCACCACTTTGGGAGCCTGGGTTCAGCGAGATTATGACACTTTGTATGTGAAGGTATCAAGAACCAGATAAATGGAAAGCTATGGATTGATTAAACTAAAAATGCCATAGGCAGCAAGCTAATTGGAATGTGTTTGAATTCTGTATGACTTCACAGGTACATTCACAATCAAAGGAGCCACTGGATGTGTTATGACCCATAGCTTAGGTTTTTGTGAATTGTAAAAACAATTCCACCACTTTGAAATGTGTGTTGTATCTATAAAACAATGTTGCTAATATATCAGCAACCTATCCTGAGCTAAGAACTTAGTGAATCAGAAAATTTGTGATTATCACAGGATAGGTGAATAAGATGTTGCTGATATATTCACCTATCCTGAGCTAAGAACTTAGTGAATCAGAAAATTTGTTTGGGTATATCTGGGTTGATGATTTTTTTTGGTTTCTATATTTTTCCCAAGTCTGTTGTAGTAGCAAGAGTTTGCACCATAGTCTTCAAGGCAATCAAGATCAGTTTTGCCTCTTATCTCATCTCTTAATTTTGACAAATTTACAACAACATTTTCTTTTCATTTGTGTTCCTTTGTGAGACTTCTTTTTTCATCGTTTCTAAGCTCTTAACAATTTATCACCCTACAAAAAAATTTAATGAAATATTTTTCAGACTACGTTTAAACCAGTGTTGTACCAGTACACAGAGTGCAACCTGGGTATGTAGTACTGGTATGAGTACTAGTATAAAAGAACACACCAGTCTGGTATGAAACCTGAGATACACCAAGTTTATACCACGTTTATATGTGCCCAATACCAGGTTCATACCTGCCATATACCAGGCAAAAATCAGCCTTGGACCTAATACCAGGACCCAACTGGTATGACAGTTTTTTAAATGTGCCTGATACCAGTACCTGCCAGGTATTGAAAAAAGAAAAAAAAACAAAACCCTGATATCAGTACTAGTCTGGTATGTTCAAAAGGTGATACCAGTACAACACTGGTTTTAACCTAACAAAGATCACTGTATCAAGCACTGAAAATTACTCTGACTTGAAATACAGTAAATTCTAATAAACCTAATTGATTCTAACAGATACCTCAAGATATTGAAGGGTCAAATAGATAACCTACCCTTAATTGAACTTCAGGCTATATAGGAACACATTATCCTGACTTTAATCAGACAACAAATTGGGATACATATGTATATGTACCTTTACTAGCCCTGAAAAACAAAAATCTCGTTCTACTTACCTCCTCAAAACAAAGGTAATTGAAGTGCTTATTCCAGCTCAGACCAGAGTGAAAAGAAGCTAATCAAGTGAATCTTTGGTTTAGTGTAAGGGAATTCCCTGGCAGCAGGGCATTACACGTTGTGAATTGAGGGCATAGACAAAGGTCAGGGGTATAGTGTCCTACTGCCCAGGCATTTTTCCTGGCATAATAGTCAAGGCATGCTAGGATAGTAGTGTAGCACCCAGATTCGCATTGGCGTTCTCATGTCCTTGCCTTTGATGATGCTCCTCACTAAACACCTAAACTACCTGCACATGGCAAACTGTGCACTGGTGAGCTTCGGCATTTAGACTCGTCTCATAATTTAGGGCTAACCCTGACCTCTAGATGGGTGGGACTCAACCCACTATGGACTTTCCAAGTGGTAGGAAGCCTTGTCGCCCAGGATTACCATTTCTTTTCTCTTGGCCTACTTGCAAACTTGTGTCTAGTTTAAGGACTTAATGCACCAAGAGCATCTCCTTAGGGCCCCTTCTTCAAACCCTCACTCGTCGACACCTATGCAATTCATGAGAGTCGAACCTAGCAACTTGCAACCCAAGTTGCCATAGGGGCCACCCCACAATGGTCCAGACTTAGGCCCTGACTAGGTGAATCCTCTCATTTGAAGGTTTGCCTAGAAGGGCATGTCATTTTCCCCCACTTTAGAGATGTCAATGTCCTCGTTAACATATTTCGAGGTGATCACCTTTGGGCATTTCTACCACTTTTCTCATTTTAACGCAATGGTGGGATTAGCTATTACCCAATCAAAATAAACCATTCGCGTTATGTATTTGTGTTCTTAGTGTAGGAAGTATTACAAAGTGTGTTTATTGTTTCCACCCATTACATTTATTTCTAATGTTTTCCCCAAACTCCCCTTTGCAACCACCTCTTCTTTCGTTGGAGTTCACTTTGACTTTAGTATAGAAGTTTTGGTCACCACACCAAATGAAGGCTATAAACACCTCAACAAATAGTGTCAAATTGGGTTTTACGATTTGAACCCCTTTATTCAAGTGGGACACGATTTGCAAATTCATGTGTAGGAAGTCTAATTTTCCATTTGCGGATGTGCCATTTTATTTGTATGCACCCATGACGTGTTCCCAACTCTTTGAAGGATTCAAATGTGAGTCCCAAACAAAAAACAACAGAAGAGCAAGGAATCGGGGCACGCTCCCTAGCTCGCAACACTTTGGAGGGGTAGAGGGGCGTGTTGGAGCTCCGAGATGGAACTAAGAAGAATTGACAAACTTCACTTACTCACACAGGCCTACACAAAACCAACACAAGGTGGTTAGTGCATAGTTGGAGCACTTTTGGTGCTAGGACGAGCCACGAGCAACTCAGACTCACAAGAGTCACCACGGCCCGGACTTGGGGGAAGCCATCACCTTCCCCCTATAGTATACTTTATGCCTCTCCACGAGGCCCACATCCAAATGGCATTTTGTCCCAGGACTCCCAAGTGGGAGTCCTGAAATTGCTAAAGTTGGGACTTTCGCGACTTTGGGGGCCCATAACTTCACGTGCAGACCTCGGATTGAAATGAGGTTTAAAACAAAGTTGTAGGCTTCATTGAAAGGTTTCCAACTGAATGTATCACGCCACCTGCAAGCAAGTCATTCGGGTCGATTCCCGACTTTTAGTGGTCGGGAGTCAAACTGCCAATTCGACTCACGACCCTTCTTTTGGCCATAACTTGTGTTTCAAATGTCCAAATGGGTCATGCGAGCCCATTTTAGACATCTAAGTTTCAATAGCTTTCCAATTATATAATAAAACTCCTCAATCCATTGGGTTTTGACCCCTGTAATCGCTCTCTGAACATTCGAAAGTCCATAGGACTCCAACTCCCAAAGTGGGGGTTCCCTTCGGAGTGTGAGGGCTTATTCCCTCACACTCTCTTGCACTCTCGGGAGCATGCGGCATGACTCCCGAGCTTCCCTCTTGGCCCGCAACCTTGCAACCCCTTGCCTTGGTCACGAGCCCAAGGCTAGGGTTGCGACACACCACCACCCCAATTTCACTTAACCAAGACTTATAGTTTTTCAATTTGAGTCCAACTCCAAGTCCATTTCCATTAGTTGCCACCTCCTTGCCATTTTTAATTATTTCCTCTGCCATTAACCTTAGCCTTTTCATTGTTGACCACACTCACGAAAACCTTTAACTTTCCTTAAATTAATGAGGATAAATATTTTTGTTATTTTATGGGCAATCTCTTTTACTTTAGAAGGGGTTGATTTCTTCATCAACACTTAGGCCATTTGTAGGTGGGTTTTTATTTTTCTTTTGAGTATTTTTCACATTAAGTTCGTGACACCTCTCTTATTCAAGTTTGTTCACAATCCCTAAGAGGTGGTTCAAGTGAATAGGCTTCATCCACACTACCCCCTTATGATGGTAGCCCTTATACTTCATCAAATATTTTTTGTTTTTAAGCTGTATTTGCCTTGCACATAATATGTTTTTGATTTTGGCCACCAACTTATGTTCGATGGCATTCACTTTCAACTGCACCTTTTGTTTCTAGTTTGGTCTTTGTTCATCACACATAAACAACTTTAATTTTGAAATGTGGAAGGTCAGATGTGCCACAAAATTAATCAACAACTTTAGGGTATATATGTCAAAGTGTGACTTATGCAAAATTTCATAAGGCCTTACATACTTGGCAATGAAATGTGGGGCTAGTGTATCGGGCATCTTAAAATCCTAAATGTTCAATCACATGTGTTGTCCAACTTCAAATTCCACATGTCTTCATGTTTTATTGAAATGTTTTTCACATCACTTGCTCCAAGAGCTTCTTGGTTTGGGCATATAACTCTTCACGCCCCTTAACCATCTCCACAACTTCCTTGGAGTGATTTGTTTGTCTCATGGGAATGGCTAAGTCCATTAAAGCTTCTTGGTTTCTTTGCCCAACGTTAATTCAAACAAGGACATTTTTATCACTACGTGTTATAAAGTTATAACAAAACTCCACCAAGTGTAGATGTTCGCCCCAATCTTTTTGATTGGCCTTCACATAATTTCTGAAATATTGGTTCAACACCCCAATGACCTTTTTTGTTTGGCAATTGGTATGGAGCCATTTTTGCCAACTTGGAAAATTGATCGATTAGTACTGAAATGGCATCCATTCCATTCCATTTGGGGAGTTGCATCATGAAGTCCATCGAGACATTTTCCCATGGCTCATTTGAAATCAGTAGAGGCTTGTACAATCCATATTTCTTTTATTAAATGGACTTCGAGTTTTGGCATTTTACACATGTGCACACAAAATGCTTTACATCCTCTTTCATTTTAGGCCAATATAACATTTTTTCTATGGCCATTCTTGTAATTCATTCCCCACAGTGCGCCACCATGGGCACATCATGTTTTTCCTGCATGATCTTTTTACGTAGCTTTATTGCTAGCACATAGATTTGGGACTGCCTCCATTTTAGCAATCCTTCCTTTAAACTGATGTCTTTCATGATTTTCCATTTTCATAACACTTTGAAATATCTTTATGTGACTGGGTCTTGCACATAGGCCTTTTTTATCCTTTGTTCGAGACTACCCCTTTGGAAGATGGCCTTTAAAACCTTAGTCTTGGTCGGGGGTTTTTCCACCTAAATGTTTTCCTTCCTACTCAACCATCAAGGAAGAGATTTGAAAGTGGTCTTGCCATATGTGAAAATCCTTTTGTAAACTTTCAGTAAAAGTTAGCTTGGCCTAGGAAGGATAAAATTCCTTTGACCATGACTAGTCTTTTCCAATTTCTTACGACTTGCAACTTTCTAAGGTCAAGCTTCACCTCTTCCCTTGATAAAAGGTGTACTAGGAAGTCCATTTCTTTTGTAAAAACTCACTTTTAACCCTATTGGCAAAGAGTTTATTTTGTTGAAGTTTACTCAAAACATATTATAGGTGTTTTGCATGCTCTTTTGTAATCTTGGAACACACCAAGATATCATCAATATAGAGGATCATGAACTCATCCAACTTCTTATGGAAGATTGAGTTCATGATGAAGGTTGTGAACGTCGACGGGACGTTACATAACCCAAATGGCATCACCAAAAACTCATATGAACCATACCTAGTTTTCATAGCTGTTTTTTCAACATCCTTGTCTACGATGTAGATTTGGTAACTTCGACTTGAGGTGAATTCGACTAAAATATTTGGCCCCATCAAGTTGATTTAATAGATTGTCAATGCAAGGCAAAAGATAGTTGTTATTTATGGTTATTTTGTTTATGGCATGGTAGTTAATACACATTTTCAACTTGCTGTTTTTTTTTATCAACAAACAAAACCGGTGACCCATGACGCGACTTATTTTGCCGAATATACCTCAACTAAGGAGGTTATTTTTTTAAAAGAAAATTCTTTTAGTTTTTTTTGGTTTAAACTATAAGGTGCCTTGTATGGCAAATTCAATCCATGCACCACTTTTATCTTATGGTCACCCTCTCCACAAGTTGGAAGGACATCGGGGAGTTCATATGTTAGAACTTTCGAAAATTTATTGAATGAATCCAAAATACAAGCAAGAGGTCGCGTTGCCCTTTGTGGCTTAAGTTCCCCTTGGGAGATTCTCAAAAACATCAAAACATCAAAACTAGGCAACTTTAATTCATTAACCAAAGCAACCAAGCTAATTCCTACTCCCACTAATGTAAAATTGTTTTTTGCATCTAAGTTCATTAACTTAGAACCAACTTTGGCACATATTCTCACCTTGCTTTTGTTGTGGAGGATGTTTACTTTGTAGGCATCCAAAAATGTGTTCTTTAAAATTACATTAAAATTATCTAAATCACACAAGGTGAAGTTTTCAAAAAATTGAAAACTTGACACCTAACGGTATGTTAAATGAGGGTTTAACTATGCCTTGTGCCAAATGCACCATTATGGGATTTGCCACTAATTCGGTTTGATTTTTAATTGTCGCTTGCAGAGTCATGAATAAATTTGTTGCTCCTAACTCCAAGAAACAACATACCAACACATTATTTATCTTACATTTCGACTTTAACAAATTGGAGGCTTCGCTTTTGTGGGCCTGTATTTTGGCCATGAAACCCCCTTGGAGAATTAATTTACATTGAGAAATGCAATCATTTATTTGAAGTGGTTTAAGATAGTCCTTTGCCAAATGCCCATGATTATCACAATTGAAGCACTTGACCTTCATCAAGTCTTGTTTTTCTTTCTTCACTATTGGCTCCTTACCTAGTGACTTTTCCTTATTGTTGTGAGACCTCAACTTACCTTGACCCCACTTGTGCTTGTTTCGGCCTTTGCTTCCATTGTTCAGGCCGATGTGATGTTTCTAGGTGACTCTACTTTTGATTTCACCCTTGGGGCATGGAAGGCATTTGTCCACCATCTTCATTTCTCCAAGATGTCTATCCTTTAATGGACCAATTTTTGAACCCAAGGCTTTAACCCATGCATGAAGACCAATTTCCTAGCAAACTCCTTTTTCAAAGGGACCATAGTCAACATTTGATTGAAGTTTTGCACATAGTGGGTTAGGGAGCTTGTTCTATCCCTCTTGGTGAATTGTAGGAGTTCTATCCCATCCTTGAACACCAAGTGGTGCGGAATGAACCTTTGTTTAATCATAGTTTGAATTCTTCCTAAGTAAAGGATTCAAGGAGGTTGGGTGTCTTTCGCTTTTGAGACATCCATCAATCCCATGTGTGTTCCTTGAAGAAAGTCTAAGTGAAGTGGATTTGCTCTTTGTCCAATTCTAGGCGTTGGGTTTCTAGACATGCTTCAACTTGGTGCAACCACAATTACATTTTCTTCACCTTCATCTCTTTCCTTGCAAAGGAGTTTGGCAAGCTTGGTGGAACCCCCACTTGGGGTAGTACCAATAACACCCAAACCCTTTGTAATGCATGATTTTCATAGTTTCATTGTGTTGTGACGTGTCTTTGCCTTGTTGCACCATGGGCTTGGAAGGTGTTAAGGAAGGTCAAAAATTCTTTGGATGTCCTTTTTCCCCCTTTTTGGTTTACTTCCTCCTCTCATGTCTTGGAAGACTTGTCCATTTATGGATGTTCAAGGGCTCATTGCCCCATTTGCCCTTTTTGAATTGATCTAGTGGAATTAGTAAGGTGTAGTCACATTAAAGCATACACAAGTAGTTGTAACTAGTGTTTAGTTTTGTGTATATAACATTTTAAAAATAAATAAATAACTCCAAATGGAATTTTTTTCACATGATTTTTAAAAAATGTATTGCTATATATATTCTAAAAGTTTGAAATCGATTTAATGAATGAAAAATACCAAAAAACATTTTGAAAACATTGTAACTAGTGTTTTTAAGTAGTAAAAGGACTTGAATGTTTTTGATAATGACATATTTTTAGCTAATTTTTAATGTAAATCACAACATAATAGTGTGATGGAAATTTTAAAGATTTTTCGAGATTTTTAAAAAGGTTTGTGTTCAAAAGATTCCAAGAATATTTTAGAATAAACACCCAATAAATAGTTACCCAAGGGGGCAAGTCTAGCTCATGAGATCTTGTTTGCACCCAACAAAGAATCACCCTTTCCATTGAACTCCTCAAAAGAATGCAAGTCCACATGCATCGGAAGTTCCTTTGCTTGGTTCATGAACTTTTTCCTTTCTTTTGTTCTTTTTGGGAACCATGGGAGGCTTTTTTATTGGTCAACCCATGCTCGCCTTAATACCTACCTTGCTTTGGGCAACATGGGAAAAAGTCTTTTCTTGGGCTGAAGTTTTGTTTAGCCGAACCCCATCCTTCCCCTTTTTTTCTTACTTTTGTGGGGAAGAACCATTACAGCTTCCTCCTCCACCAAATCCCTTAGATTTTGAACCTCATCTTTGAGCAATTCATCCTCCACTATGGTTTCACCTAGGGTGGCCAATTCTACAAAGGCTATGTCCTTTTCCTTTTCCTTTTCAATCTTGTACTTCCTTTTTGTTTTAAGCTACACCGCCACCATTACGTCTGATACTAGTTGTTTCAAGCCCATTTGCCTTAAAATACCACACTTAAATGCCTCACTAGAGGTTTTTTCCAACAACTCAAGGAACCTATTCTAATACCAATTGTCATACCCAAATTTGCCTTGGAGCTCTTGCACCCTTGCCTCCATTCACATTCTTCATAAAAAAACCTAAACTACCTACACATGGCAAATTACATGCTGGTGAGCTTTAGCATTAATATTCATTTCATAACATAAGGTTAACCCCAACCACTAAATGGGTGGGACTCAACCTACTACAAACTTCCCAAGTGGTGCAAGGCTTTGTCACTTGGGATTACCATCTCCTGTTTTTCACCCTAACCACAAACTTGTGTCTAGTTCAAGGACTTAGCACATTAAGAAAATCTCCTTGGGCCCCTTTCTTCTAACTGTCATTTGTTGACACCTATGTGGGTCATGAGTGTGGTCAAATTGAGAGTTGAACCCAACCCAAGCCACCACAAGGGCCACCCCGCAATGGTTTGGACTTGGGCTTTGAATAGGCAAGTCCTAACTTGAGGGTTTGCCTAGAAAGGCATGTCAAGTAGGGTGGTAACTTATAAACTATGTTTTGTGCTTTCTTGAATTTGTAATTTCACACCATCCTGCTTGCATACGTTTCACATAATGGAACCTTTTTTTTATTAAGGTTTTGCATCCATTTGAAGCAGTTCAAGAAATTTCATAGTGTATTTGGAAGGCATATTATATCTGTGGATATCCTCCTAGAAAATACGCTTAAGGCACCTTTCCATTGAATAGATGTACTTTCAACTTTGGATAATCTAGTTGGTTTCCATTGGCATGAAATTCGAAAGCTAAAGGTGCAATGAGGGTCAAGCATAAACTATAAAAAAAATTGTTTCTTAGACTTGTCATTTGCTACAAATGTCATTTGTGACTATCTTAATTAAAAATGTAATCGCAAATGTAATTACAATAGTTGTAAACAACATTTGTAATAACAAACAAATTTGAAAGAAACAATTTTTTTTTCTAGAGCATCTTTTTTATTGGCAAAAAAATTTCAAAAAAAAATTTCAATAAATTCAATAAAAAAATAATTCTGGAGGTTTTCAATCATTAGAAAGGAGGAAAAAAAAGGGTAAAAATTGGCAGATTCATAAAATTAGTTTTCATTATGTAGCTAAAGATATAAAAATCTTCCTAGGGATGATCGCCACTTTAACTACATCTTCCAATGGATGATCCCCACTTTGGGGACAAATGAGAATTCCTAACAAAAACATTGCTAGAATTGGTCTTTAAGTTGCCAAGGGCTTTCCATTAGCAATAAATGTCCTTATTATAGGTGCATCTAAGTAGTGGTACAACTTACAAGTTGTTTGTTTTGCAAAACTAAAATGCAAATTTGAAACATCCAAAGTCAATTGCCAGAGGTCAAACTTATTAAGCTAAAAGCTTAACCTTTCAATGTAAAGAAGCCCTTACACCTACTCATTTACACCTATCTCATAGGTGTAAGATCTGTCCCACTACTAAGAAACAACATTTTTTTTGTGGCTAAAAATCACCAAATGGCTACTTAGTTTTTGGATGGGCTACCTATAGGCATGAAAAAAAAAATTTAATTTAATTTAACCAAAAGTTAAAGCCTCTCTTTACAAAGTAGTGATACCACCTCTCCCATCACTCTCATTGTAGCCGTTCCTACTCCCATCGTTGATCAACTTTTTGCCATCCCCACTCCCTTTTTTCATGAGTAATCGCCACCTTCACTCCCTTTTCTAATGAATAATAGCCAAACCTACACCTCTCCAACATTTATACACAATTATATTTATGGGTTTAGAGTATGTACATAATTGGCAATTTTCCTTTTCAAGATGCCATCACCAAGTGGAAGGACACAAAGGCCCAATATTGCCTTGATGCTTAATGGCAAATGGTTTGTTTATTGAAGTAACTTAAATTTCTTTTCTTGGTCCCCTTTTTGTTGGGGCATTTTTCTTTCTGTACCAAGTTTTGCACATAAAATAATTGTAAGTATACATTTGTTCTTTGATTTTGTTGAAACACACATGTCAAATGATTGCATATGTTAGTTTTCAACTTTGAAACATATTATGAAAGGTCATGTAGGTCTATGGAGTGGGTTTGGAGATTTTATTTTGTGTTTTTGGAACTATCTTGTGTAATGTGAGTGTTAGAGAGTTTGGAGTCTGGACTCTAAAATTGCTCTATGCAACATGCACTTGTGCTTTTGGACTTATTATTTGCAATTTTTGTCTTTTGCTTAACATGGTTGGGGTTACAAGTTGGAACTTAGGGTGGGGTTGTGGGTGGGTGTAGGCATGTTGCTATTGCAAATGGGTAAAGTCTTTTTAAGACTCCTTTAATAGTGCATGCAATTATAGTGTGTTTGTTGCAAAATGTTTTTTCCCTTTGATTAATTTAGATAGTCAAATTATGGTACATACATTTTGTTTGGTTGCCAAAAGCTCACTTTTGATTTAACACAATAGCCAATTTAACATTACCCAAAAAATGAAATAGCCAACTTATTACATTCTAAAAATTTACAAATAGCCACATTGTACATTTTGCCTGGTTGGGTGTAGCTAATTAAACAACCTTGAAAAAAGTTTTTAAAAAATGTTGTTAAGGAGTAGATGGAAGTCAGATTAAGCTATGGTCTTGTTGTTGGCCTTGTAATTTAGGAATGCCCCAAGCCTTAGAATTTATTGGGAATGGGAAATGTTTGCCCATATAAAGGATTTGAATTGCCTGTTTGTGTATAGGAATTAGTTTTGGGGACCCAAAAATAAATAAAATTTTTGGACTCCCCCCCCTCTTTGAAGTTCTTTAAGTGTAAGTAGCAAAGTTGACCAATCTTTAACATCATCATTTAATGTTGCTGTTGTTTTTTTTCCCTAAAAGTTAGTTGTGTGTGTCAATTTTATTATTTACATTAAAGAAAAGAAAACTCCCAAAACAATAAGAAAATTGATATTTGAAAGGAGACAAACGAAGAGTCGAAGAACAATAGTTTGGCAAACAAAAGGATTATAGGGATCAGAGCCACATGTAATAATAAATGGAGAAGAAAAAACTGGCAAAGAAAATTTCAATTAGGGTTAGTTTTATTTTTTTTAGCCTTCACCCAATGTTTTGGTTTTGGTTAAAGCTTTTGTTTCATTTTTTGTTTTGTTGATGTTGTACATAGTTATTGGAGTGGATTGGGATATTTGTGAAGAGGGTATTTAGTCTACCACAATTGTTTTTTAGGAAACTTTTGCACGATGTTACTTATCTTAAGTCTTCCAAGACTAGGAACAAAGAATAAAGCTTATAATGTTTTAACATTAGGATGTTTAAGTCATGTTGAACCCAACATGATAATGATTGTGCCACTCAAGCCTTTAGTGAAGTTAAAGTTTGGTTTTGGCACAATGCCTTAGCTAGGGACCCTCAGGTAGTTTCCTATATTTATTCTTTCGATCCATTTAATTTTCAGTGGTTGGCTTTATAGATTTAGGATTATTCTATAATAATAGGTAGTTTTTTAATAGGTGGGGCATGTGCTCCTATTAGGCCTTCTTCCTCATGGGCACCAAACATCACATGTCCTTTAATTCATCATGTCCCATCGTACTTCGTCCTTCTCATTGCCCATTTGTTTTATCATGTGCTACCACAAACCTAGTTTCCACCCCATTTCCCATGCAAACCACGCATCTCCCAATATTTCCCCTCCCAATTTAAGAAACCACACACCACCCACTAGTTCCCCTTACTAGCCTCTAACCCTTTGTGTGAATGTGAAGCCCCAACCCTACACTTCCCCTTGATCATGCACATGTAGGACCTTTTTCCCCTTCCACTTTACTAGCCTTTCCAGTTGCACATGATTAGACCCCCAACCCATCCTCATTTCCTCAACACATTTGCAACTTTCACCTAAAATCTTTTGCCCCACTTGTTGGCGCCAATCTATTAGTTGAAGGTTTGTTCATTATCAACATTCCTATCAAGCACCCAATTCATTTAACCAAACCCCCATGACCATCTCGACTCAATACCTTCTTTTATTCCCACCCCACCTGCATTAGCTTGGATTTCCATTTCATATTTGGATGTCCTTGGGTCCTTTCATTTAGGCTTTTATTGTCCTTGATTATATAACTGCATCCTTGCCACTTTATGACATAACATACAAATGGCGTTTCGTTTTCCATTAGATAAACTAACGCAAGACCCCTATGATGTGGCAACTTAACATTTGTTCCTTTTATTACCCCAATGGTGTTTCGCTTTGCCCTTTCATGGTGGGGTAGCGGGGCATAGGGAAATGTGGATTTGACTTAAGTGTTTTTTAGCAAGTGAATGGGAAAACTTGCAGGAGGAGTTTTTTTTGTGAACCCAAACTTTAATGGCAAGTTCAAGTTTAATGCCTCTTCCCCAACATGATCCCCTAACTCATAAATGCCTTCTTTGTAGTCTAATTATTGGACGTACAGGGGAATATTTTAGAGCAACTCGCACCTTGGAACCATTTTCCCCTACACCCACATCCTTTAACACCATTTCAGTTTTCATTGCATTACACCCTAATTTAGATGGCTACTTCCCGTTTTTCCTAAAAGACTACAAATTAGATCAAGACTTCGAACTTTCTTTTGATTCCTTCAAATTATCATTCCAACACATGCCCCATTTGTTGGCAAGTGGTCATTTTAGGATGGGTTTTGAACATTTTCGAGATTGTTTTCATTTAGAAGATTCAGCGAGTGGATATTCTTAGTTATTTCAATTTAGTTATCATATTGCTAAAGGTCACATTCCACCTCAAATTACACATGTCCTTGGCATGGTTCACCTTTTAACCATGACTAAGCCTTCAGGTGGAGTTCATCCCATTATAGTGGGGGAAACATCATATCGATTCACAAATTGTGCCTTATGTTTTCAATTCCACAATGTTTTTACAACACATTTTTCCCCACATTAATTTGGAGTCACAATTAAGGGCGGTTGTGAAGCAATAGTCCATGACATCAAATGCACCTTAGACCTTTATCACAATTGGGTTGGCGAACACCTTCAATTTGGTGTCAAGAGGGGTCATAAATTTCAAGAACATCATGTAATAGGTGGAGACATCATGCAATTCATCCCCTTTGTTCGTGCATTCTATCCATTTGAGTCTCCTCTGTTTTACAACCATTGTAATTGTGAAGGTAAATATCACAATCATCCCTTTTGCCATGGGAACTTGCCAAGGTGATGCTTTGGCAAGGGCACTATTTGCATTAGCCCACTTTAGGGCTTTGCATTCTATAGTTAGTCATTTCCCTTCTCGTCTATTTCCATCCATTGTAGATGATACTCACATTGTAAGTTTCCTTTTTATTGTATCATTTACATATGAACATTTTCAGATTAAACTTCATGTGATAGGTCTTTTTATCCAACTTCATAAATGTGTAGCATGGTCACCCTTTGGCTTAGTGTTTGATTTCAACACCCCATCCTAGTTTACCACCCCATCGAAAAGAATTAGAATTTTGGGAATTCCATTGGGTACTTCATCATTCACATCATCCTTCATAAAAAATGTTTTGTTTGAAGATGTTTGACATGTGGATTTTCTCCCTAGAATGGGTGATCTTTAGGTAGCCTTTGGAATTCTAACTCATTGTTTTATGGAATGGCCTTCATATTTCTTATGATGTACACCTCCCTTTTCCACTTTCATAAAGTCCCTCAATTTTGTTGACTCCTCCTTCCTTCAACTATTTGGGCACCTCTTGGGTCCAAGATCGTTTGACAACTTAGAAAGACCTATAACACGTAAACAAACCTTTCTCCCAATAACTTTTGATGGCACCAAGTTCATACTATTAGCCACCATCGCCCCAACAACCTATTTAGGGAGTTGGGCCCTTGTAGCCTCAATCATAGTTGTTAGGTTTATGGTTGATCAACGTCCCTTTTCTTCTTGAAGCCTTAGCACAAGTTGACAATAACACCTTCCTTTTTAATAACACCTTAAAATGCCATGTGATCTCTTACCACCCCCTGATCGCACATGTCTTCTTTTGTTTGAACAATTCATCGGGCAACAAATGGTTTGGCTTCAAGATTCCATCTCGAAGCATTTGCACCATCATACTTTTCCTAGCATGTTCTTCAACATGATATTTAAAGCCCATCGTGCCTAAATTCTATCATGTTCTAGCACAAGGGTGGGTGTTTGGCTTACAATTCAATTAATCTTCCTAAGCTTTCAACCAACTTCCTTGGTCTTTTTCACAGTGTTTCAAATATGACTTAGATTGCCCCATCTTTCAATTGCAAATATTCTTCAATGTGTGTGCACACATCCCATTGACCCTATGGATATCCACCTTTTATGTTGTGCTCATGACAACGAGCACATAGGAACCCATGATGCAATTCACAACACCTCTGTTGCCATTGCACATGATGCTAGCTCCCACATGGGGTGAGAACAACTACATGTGCTTCTTTCAAACACATTCAACTCCTCCCATCGACGAGTGGACATTGTGCTCACCAAAGAGACCCCTTCAAAACACATCTCCCATCTCCACTATTAAATTACTACAAGTGGCTGATTTTTTTTATGGAAAAATATGACCAACTTATTACAAGTGGTTGGTTTTTGACATGGATTGGTTTTGACATCTAATTTGAGCTAACTTGACATCATGTAAATTCTCCCTTTTCTTTTTTTCTTATCTCTTTGTATGTTTTCCTAATCTATGGTGTGTGTATGAATAAAGTTTTGCAGGGGGGCACCATTTGAATCCTGCAGGTCAATAGTCTAGGTCAAGATGAGACTAGTAAGTTTTCCAGTTGCAGGACAGGGGTAAGAGTGAAAAAAAAAAAAACAACTTCCAGAAAATTGGGGCCACAGTGAACCACCACCCACCAAGCCACCATCCACTAGATGTTCATTATTACTCAGTTGTGGATGCACCTCAACTGAGGTAATGTTTGGTTTCTCCTTGGTAACCAATTCTGTAGTGAATAGGTCTCATATATAGGCAGATAGGTAAGAAAATAGGCAGCTTCTAGGTAAGTAGATGGTTTATACATAGTTAAGGGCTGCTTTACCTACCTACTAATGACCTGCTTGTGGGTTGTTAGTAGGTAGGTAAGAAAAAAAGAAAAAGTAACCGAGCTAATCACCATGGTTAGTTAGAGAACTGGAACCTAACAGAAAACTGTTTCCTGACGACTTACCATTCATCCTTCATGGTGCACTGGTGGGTGCTGGATAACTATGGCCAAAAAATGGTGACATTCTCAACATCCTCAAGACATCAAACCTCAATAGGCTAGTAGTATACCTAGTAAGATTGGAACTTGATGTTGTAGTGTGAAGAGGGAAGCAGTTTGCCGACGCTCATCACCCTAGATCCCTTATGGTCAGTGTGGAATTTGGTTGGTGTATTTCATTTCCTTGTTTTTAGGCCTTCTCCTGGGGCCTTCACTTGTTCAAATTCAAAGATTCAGAGAAGGACAAAAATTCAAGTTGACCATCCAAAACATAAACGGTAGTATCTGGCAACAACCCTTCTAGTTTGCTTTGAAGAAAAAGGCCCAATTTGTTTTGATCTTGCAAAATTCTCTAGTCAACCATTATGAGGAAAAGTCCTTTTTTTTCTGATTTTTCTTTCCTTCCAGTTTTATGATGTCGGTAGTGTCTTCAGCAATCCAAAAGAACCAAAAACAAAGCATTAATGCTTAAAAACCCAAAACAAAAAATTGTGTCAGTACGCAAAATGTGGTAAATTTTGTCTTTAAAAAATGCTTTTCACAGAAAATTTGGTGAATGGAGGCTCTTTGAAAAGCGATGGTATTGCAGCTTTCAAAATCCAATATTATTCTTCAGCCAATTCTCCTACTGTCAGTTTGCTTACACAAAGTTTGGAATGATGATGATGAGATAAGGCAACCCCAGATGCTTTGACCACGTATTCCATGAAATAATATGGTTGAGGGTTAAATGCTGCCTGGGTCATCATACAAGCTTCTGCTAGTCAAATAGGAAGTGCTCAATAGTGATTTATAACCTATTAGAAGTATGTACTTGCTTCTGTTCCTATCCAACTTTCAAGGCAGAAGGTGGTCAATCTATCTGGTGAGTCTCTTGCAGATTGAGCCCACCTTGCGCTGTGAACAGCTTCTTTTTCTTAAGTGGTGAAATGTCGAATTCCTGCAATGGACTGAATTGATGACTATTGCAAACAAAATTATAAGGAGCTTTTACACTGCGGATGCCAGATGGCTAGAGAAAAGCTCTAAAAGAGTTCAATACTAAGGTCCCGACTCCTAGCCTCACCATATACTGTAACCGACAGTTTTGTGTGTATGGCCATTGGTGCAAATATCTTAGAATGTGTCCCTAGCTGTCAGCCTTATGTACTGTACAGTAGGCACGAAGATGAGTTGGATCTTTCAACAAAAAACTGGATCTGAAAGGAGTCTTATTAAACTATTTTATGGTTGAAAATGTCTACTCCTCCATATCCAAAGGAGGACCCATGAATAAGCTGGAGCTCACATATCAATGTGATATGTACCAGAGAACGGGCTGCCAAGAGGGGTGCCAGGCAGAACTGTGGGGATTATGTAACACAGCACCCACTAGTGTACAATCCATAAAATCCTCCAACAACATTGGGAGTGCATTTGGTGGAGAAGTTCATTGCTGACCCAGGCATAAAGCTAGGATTAAGATACCCTATTTGCAGGGTATTAGATTTAAAAAGAAATCTCCCATACCCATGTGTTCGGCCTTGTACTCTCACAAGTCTCCCAAAACCCTACTGGCTATGGATTTAGGGTTCACAGTTCTTATGTCATACTGGAACTCTCCAGGCAGGGCTCTCCGCAGCAGTTTTTTATTTTGTTTTTTCCAATTTTGTGATGATCAGTCATAAGACTATTGAGCCAAATTTGGCTATAAAAGTTATGAAATTAAAAAATAAACCAATCCTTCTGAATCATTGAATACCTCCGGGAATTTAATATACATTCTGGCCATTTGAAAAAACTCTGAAATTCCCAAATTTCCATAACCCAGGAAAGGTCATATGAAAACCATTATGTCTATTTCATTTATTATCTCTGGTTATCAAAACATTAAATCAGGGGGTCTTCACACACAGAAGTATGAACTCCTGTACTGACAATTTCAGATGAAGCATACCAGTCAAATTGTGTGAATCAATGTCCGGGGAGAAATTTTCTGTCAACCTATTGCCTATGATGAGCTGCCAACTTGGAAAACCATTCAGTCAGAGGTGTAAATGTCTAGGTTATCACCTATTGAAGGTAACTTGGAGTTACAATTTTTTAAACAATTAATTTCCATTTGTCTAGAATTTGAACGAGCTTTTGGGCAAATGACTTGGGTAGCATGTAACCAAATATCAATTCTCCCCCTACATAGGTGTGAAATTAGTGTTGTGAAATTAGTGTTTTGACACTAAGGGCATCCCCAGCGGGGCTTAGTGTGACCCCACGCATTAAGACTGGTTAAAGAAAAGTTAAACTCTGGAGGTTTGGGTCAGGAAAATTGTTTTTGCCAAGCACTTTTTTGCACCTTGTGCTGAGGCTGATAAAGGGCTCAGCATAGGTATAAATGTGCGAGAGAAGAGCGCAATAAATATGATTTGACTAGCGATCCGTGTTTTTGATTGGCCAATCGTAGTGATTGGCCCAGGGTAGCCACCTATTTTCATCTAGCTCAGGCTGGAATAGTCTCCTACCTATTTGCAGTCCCAACTTCACTTTCATGGATGGGGTTGAGAAAGTAAAAACTGAACTTGGATATGAGAAATATTTTTGCATGGTCACATACTGAGCACAGGAGGGAATTTGCTCATGGTACCGCACCTCCAAGAGCTGCACTAAAAGGAAATTTGCCTTCCCCTTGTGCAATGAATTGCTTCATTCTTACGAAAAAAAAAACAATGAAAAAGCAAGAAAACTGCTTTTTGATTGGCCAATGATAATGATTGTCCATGATATGATGAGACTTAAATGCTCTCTCAGTTTATATTGGTCATTTTTCAATAGAGTGGATGGGCAGGGGGGAATAATTAAGACTGAATTTTGCATGTGTCGAATGCTGATACAGGAGTCTCTGATGGAGATACCCTACGACAAAAATACTTCCTGGCACATGTTTTATACTCTTGGTCAATCAAGAGGCTGGGTGTAAAATATACCATCAGCAGGTCCCACTATTATTCTACAGTATTGTCGGCCAAAAAAACATTCAACATATATATGAAGGCCACATATAATCAGGTGAATTTCCGTTCTGTGAATATAGGTTTCATATATGCATACCACACTTGCTACTCTCACTTTAGTACAATTGACAGAAAATCATACTAAATTTAAGAGGTCAGTTCACACCTGGGGTACCCAGCAATGATTTATGCACAGATTACATGTCCGATACAGGCTGGGCTGGATTATTTAGGCACTTGAATTCCACACTTAATTGTGTAGAATCGGCCACCCTTGCCAATGGCTTGGTCCAAGGAATCTGCCTTATGTTCCCTCAGAGTTTCTCCCATGTTCCCATGGTTCCCTGCCATTTAACCACAGGGAATGGGCCATTTATAGCACATTCTGCCAGATAAAGTACCTGGATAATATGTTCGATTATTATACAGCCTTTTTGTATTACTGCCAAAATTTCGCCAAAAAGAGAAATTAAGAATTTTTTTTTTTGACAATGAAGTAATTTTCTATATTTGGCTAAATCTTCCTTGGGATGATGACTGCCATTTTCTCTGCATCTTCTTCCTATGAATGATCGCCACTTAGGTTGCAGTTTTTTTTCAATCCTGGAAAAAATAAAACACTGGTCATGTGATAAAGGTGGAGAGCTAATAGAGAAGTAGCCTAAATTGTAGGATCTGATTCATAGACTCTTTTATTGTTAATTCGGAAGTAGGACACAGTAGTCAGCCACACTAGGACTGGTTGGCAACAATTTCAGCAGTCCAAGGGGCTCATCATTTGCTACAACTACATGTAGCTCCATGCAACTCTTATGGTAGCTGCATGTTAGAATATATATACATATATATATATGTGGACTACTTGAATCTCAAATTTAATTCCATTCTAGGCTGAAGCTGCCGAGTCTATTTCACTAGTTAGTGACTAGATAATTTATGCAGCCTAGTGGGGTTGCACTAGTTAGGCACAGTGCTGCTTATTCCCTGGTTCAATATCCAGACCCTTGTCTAACAAACCCTGTGCAGTTTCCAAAAAACTGATCTTGAGGTGAGATTACAAGTACTCTTGAACAAAGATCACTTCTTGAGAGCTGCCATCTAGTAGTACTGCTGAGCATCTTTTTGAATCCTCTGCACCATGTTCCAGTTCAGAGCTGGACTGATCGGAGTAGCTGGAATTGTAAAGCTCGGGTAGTTGATTTCAAATCTCGAGGAGCCTTGTAATGACACTTGGGGCAAGGGAATTCGTAGCACTTGTGCGGAGGCTCTGGGAAAGAAATGATTGGCACCACGTCCTCATGATTCAGGTCGCTCAAACATGAGCCTGCTTGCTGCAAGCTGCTGGAAGCACATGATCTGCAATTACAAGCGGCTTCTTTACACACTTGAAACCAGGGATCAATGGTTTCACTATTTCTGCTCATGACGCCTGCACTTCTCTGATATGGAGCTTCACCATTATTACCCAGGCCGGCCGGGTCTAGGATTTCTTGACCAA
>Ga0209208_10001236_pt1 | contig 35785 bp, 30 predicted proteins | sample S1TSphfallax_3_FD_187694 | JGI IMG/M metagenome (GOLD analysis project Ga0209208, IMG submission 187694) | Host-associated microbial communities from peat moss isolated from Minnesota, USA - S1T2_Fd - Sphagnum fallax MG (SPAdes) (version 2) | ecosystem: Host-associated > Plants > Peat moss >...
CATTTCATTTTAGGCCAATAGATTTTTTTTCCTATGGCTACTCTTATGGTTTTTCCCCCACAATCCATGGGCACATCATGATCTTCTTGCATGATCTTTGTGTGCAACATTCCCATTGGCACAAAGATTTAAGATTGCTTCCATCTAAGCAACCCTTATTTTAAGGTGATACCTTTCGCCTTCTTCCATTTGCACAACTCTTTAAAATGACATCGAGTAAATGGGTCTTGCATGTAAACTTCCCTTATCTTTTGTTCTAGTAGGCTACTTTTGCCCTGGAAGATGGCTTTTAATGCATGGGTTTTTGTCAAAAGTTTTTCCACTTGGAATTCCTCTTTCCTACTTAGTGCATTGGGGACCACATTGTTTCATCCTAGTTTGTGAATTAATTCCACATCCGACAATGTCAAAGGTATCATGCCATTTCAAGTACTTCGTTGAGGCCCTTGGTTGCAATTCAAAATATCACAAAGAAACATTATCTATGAAGACCTTGGTTTTATGCGTCCCCAAATAGTGTTGTCATGCTTTTAGGCAACACACAACAATGTACAACTCCTTCTCATGAATTAGCCATTATAATTGCATGCCACAAAACTTCTTTGTTTCAAATGCAATTTGGTATCCATTTTGCATGAACACCTCGCCAATAACAAAGTCATTCGCATCAATGTGGACTTCAAATGGCTTAGTGAAATCCAAGATTATTATCATAAGGACATATGAAAGTATTTTTTCAAGTCCTCAAATCTTCTCTATTATTCTTCCTTCCATTTGAAGGATAACTCCTTTTTAAAAAGTTCCAAAAGTGGCTTCACCAACTATGAAAAACCTTTAATAAACTTCCAGTAGAAGTTAATTAAGCCTAGGAAGTATCATATCCCTTTGACCACAATTAGCCTTTTCCAGTCTTTTGTGGTTTCCAATTTCTTAAGGTCAAGAGTCACCCCTTCCCATGACAAGATATGCCCCAAAAAGTCCATTTCCTCTTGGGCAAACTCACTTTTCGCCATGTTGGCAAAGAATTTATCTTCATACAGTTTGTTCAAAACATATTCCAAGTGCTCTGCATGTTCTTTTGCCATCTTGGAATACACCAAGATATCATGAATATAAATTATCACAAATTCATCTAGCTTTTTGTGGAAAATGGAATCCATGAAGGTCATGAATGTTGATGAAACATTACACAACTTGAATGGCATCACCAAAAACTCATATGAGCCATACTTGGTCCTCATTGTGGTCTTTTCCACATCTTCATTCGTGATGTGGATTTGATAATACCCCAATTTGAGATCAATTTAGTTAAAGTATTTTGCCCCATTGAATCGGTCCAACAAATCATCAATGCAAGGTAAAGGATATTTCTTCTCTATCCTTATTTTGTTCAAAGCACGGTAATCAATACACATTCTCAAATTGTCGTCCTTTTTACCCACAAACAAGACCAATGCCCCATAGGGTGACTTGCTTTGCTAAATATACCCCTAACTAAGGGGGTCATTTACTTGTCTTTTAAACTCTTCTAATTCCTTTAGGTTCAACCTATAAGGTGCCTTGGATGGTGGGGTCACTATAGGCACCACTTTTATTTTATGATGAACCTTTTTACAAGGTGAAAGGACATCAGGGAATTCATTTGTTAAAAGCTTCGAAAATTTATGGAATGAATCCAAAATACAAACATGGGTTTGAATTGCCCTTTATGGCTTAGGCTCCCCTTAAGAGACTCTCAAAGACATCAAATCCAAAAATTAAATGACTCCAACTCACTAACTAAAACAACCAATTTCACTCCCATTTTTGTTAATGTAGAATTATAATCCACATCTAAGTTCATTAACTTAAAGCCACATTTGGCACGGATTCTCAATTTGCCTCCACTACGAAGGACGTTTCTTCATAGGCATCCAAAAATGTGTTTCTTACAATTACACCAAAATTATCTAACTCACATAGGGTGAAACTTTCAAAAAATCAAACTCTTTTACAAAACAATGCAACACCTAGCACTACACTAAGGGAGGGTCCAATTACGCCTTGTGTTAGTTACACCATAGTGGGGTTTTCCATTAATTCGATCTTGACTCCAAGTCACTCTATCACTTACAAAATCATGAACAAATTTGTCACTCTTGAATCGAAGAAGCAATTCACAATTTCATTATTTATCTTATAATTCAATTTTAATAAGTTGGAGGCTTTATTTTCATAGGCCCTTATTTTGGCCACAAAGCCCCCTTAGATAATTAACTTACCTTGGGCAATGCAGTCACTTACCCAAGATGGCTTGGGGTAGTCTTTCACCAAATGTCTATTGTTGTCACAATTGAAATATTTGACTTTAAACAAGTCCCACTAAGTCATTTTCTTGATTGGCAACTCCTTGCTCATCAACTTTTCCTTATCATTTAGAAGCCCAAGCTTTCCTTGGCCCCATTTATGCTTGTTGCAACCCTTGCTTTCATTGTTCAAGTTGGCCTGGTTGTTTTGGGTCATTTCGCTTCCTATTTCACCCTTGGGGCATGCAAAAACTCCATCCCTGATGCACTCCACCATCTTCATCAACCCTTGGCAAATTCCTAAAATGTCAATCTTCTAGTAGATTATCTTATGCACCTAAGGTTTTAGTCCATACATGAAGATCAGCTTTCAAGCATAATCATCTTTAAAGGAGACCACAGTCAACATGCGATTGAAGTCCTAGACGTAGATGGCCAATGAACCACTATCATCCCCTTGGGTGAACTCCAAAAGCTCCAAGTGGTGCAATGTGAACCTTCCATCCAATCAAAATTTGAACTTCTCCCATGTGAGGGTTTCAAGGAGGTTGGCCATTTCCTATGTTTGGGATATCCACCACTCCCACACATGTTCATTTAATAGGGTTTGAACGAAATAAATTCACTTCTTATGAGTTTTGAAGTGTTGTGTTTCCATGTACGCCTTTATTAGGTGTAACCATGGCCACACATGTTTGGTTTTGGTCTACTTCCTTGCAAAGGAGTCCAACAACCTTGCCTTGATGGTCACCTTGGTGGAACCCCCACTTAAGGCATTGCCAATGGTGCCCAAACCTTTCGCAATGCAGCTCATAAGCTTAGTTATCTCTTGGTTTTGTATCGTGGTTTCCTTTTGTTGGACCACAAACACATGAAAGGCATCCACAAGAACCAAAAACTCTTTGGATGATTTTTCCACTTTTGGAGCTTCATGTTGCTTCTTAAGAGATTTGTCCACAACTAGACATTCCAGGGCTTGCTTGCCCCCTTTTCTTTTCATCAGCCCATTTAAAGCAAAAATCAAGGAATGCACATCCCCATTCGACTTAGGAAATAAGCAAAAGTTGATGTGTTCAGGTGATTCTACAATCGGTTCAAGAACTTATCCCTTCCCCTTATTCTTTTTGGGAGCCATGGGAGTTTTTGCCGGTGAGCCCACATTCACTTCATCTTCTCCCCTTCTTCGTGTGACAAAAAGAATTCTTTCGTGGGCCTTGGGTTTCCTCAAGCCCGCCTCATCCTTCCCCATATTCTTTTAAATTTTTCTTGGAAGAAATTTCACGACTTCCTCCACCAAGTCTTTTAGACTTTGAACCTCTCCATCATGAAGCTTGTTGGCCATCATGGTATGAGTTACAACCATCAACTCTTCCACAATGGTGTCCTTTTCTTCTCCTTTTTGGTTTTGTACTTCTTTTTGGCCTTAGGTTCCATCATAGCCATTGTGTTGGGTATTGGTTCGTCCGAGGCCATTTGCCTTGGATTGTTTACTTCCCCCGAATGCCTTAGAAGATTTTCCAATCAACCCAGGGAGCCTACTTTGATACCATTTTTTGCACCTTTTACACCTTGTCGTTTTTCCACCTACACGTCCATTCCATTCTTGTTCCTACCTAAACACCTACACTACTTGCACATGGAAAACCACACACTTGGTGAAGCTTCAACATTCAAATTTACTTCATAACATCGGCCTATTCCCAACCTCTAAACAAGTGGGATTAAAAGCCATTGCAAACTTCCCAAGTGGTTTAAGGCCTTGTCATCTAAGATTACCTTCTCCCGTCTTCCGACCTAACCACAAACTTTGTTTAATTCAAGGACTTAGCGCACCAAAGCCAACACCTCAAGCCCCCCTCTTAAAATCCTCACTCACTGGCACCCATGTGGCTCATGAGTCTATCAAACCGAGAGTTGAACCTAGCCCAACACTTAAACTCGTAACCCAAGCCACCTTGAGGGCCACCCCATAATGGTCCAAACTTAGGCCCAGACTAGGTGATCCCCCACGCTTGAGGGTCTACCTAGAAAGGCATGTCAGGGACATTCTCTCTAATGGTGGTGTGGTAATGGAAATTGTCCACATCAGTAAAGGATAGGACTAGGGGAACAATGTTTCTTTCTTTGGCATGAATTTCTTAACCGCAACCAAAACAACATGTTTATCCTTCAAGAAAGTTGCATTGACATTTATGGCAGTCTAGTCATTTATGCGCTAGTTGACATTCCAGCCATGAATCTTGTAATGCAAAGTGGTGACCCGGCCTATGTTGCATTCTTTCCATCAAGGTTTGTCATTCTACTTGACAGACCAAAAAATCGAAGAGCAATAACAACGGCATCACACATGAGTGGCAGTAGTGGTGCTTAACTAACTAACAATCTGCACACCACAACTTGTGGTGGGTTGCTACTCACCATCATATTCCAACTCCTGGTGAGCACAATTCCGTTGGCTAGACTATCATTTGAATCAGTCACAAATGTGAACAACCTCCTTGAATATACTATGCAATGCCTCACAATAGTTTTACTTTGAGAGGATGTTTGTCATTTGTAAAACTTATATCATCACATAAGTGTAACAAAACTAAAAGCATATGTACATTTTTTATAATGGAGGTTGCAAAACCCAGTTCATCATACATACATATATATAAAGAAAACATATTGATCAACAATTCATTGGAGGAAAAATGAATAGTTATTGGAAAACATGCTTAAGTTTTAACATATCAAGGCTCAAACTGAAATTCTAAATCAAATTCAGCAATGTGCTTTAAAACGGAGATTGGTTATTTGGTGAATAACCTTTCTGTGAATCATATTGGATTGAACAAAAGGAATATTTGTAGTTGTGAATGCCTAATTTACAAATATGTCTCAAACTTATGTATGGGACAATGTATTCATTGTTGATAATGTAACATGGGATGTCCATAACATATGGTAATATGTCAAAACTAAAGTCCAATAATCACAAAAAATGATAGGTTGGATTAAGTTATACCTAGATCCAGAGTGGAAATATTGTCGATTAGATATTGAACATTTCAGATTTGGAAGCTTCGAAAGGTTCAAGAACAATTTTGGGATTTAGAAAAGTTTTTGGTTCAAGATCATTTTGACTTAAAAGCTATGCTAATTCAAATGGTTTGGCAAAATACTTGACCACAAATTCACAGCCAATAGGTTTAGTAAATTTTAATCAATATCGAAAGATCCATAGTCAAGATTTTGACAAAAAAATTTATAAGTGATTATTGATTTTACCTTGTGGTTTAAAACATGAAATTATGCAAATTCTTTAGGATTTTCAAAATGAGATTGACATAACTTGTTGGATCCAACACTAAAGTATGAGTATGGTCAAAACTCAAAACCTTTCAACCAAAAGGTTGATGGTCTTGAAATGTTTTTATGTATTGATTTCAACCAAGTAACTGAATTGTTTGGGACTTATCACTAGCTTTGTCTGTGGGTTCAATTTCACCTGCACTGCCATCAACAAGCAACCCACCTACAATAATCCCCACATTGATCCCCGAAACAAATTGTGGTTGTTTCAGAAACCAACCTTGGGGGAAGTACAAGCACCGCATTTTCTACTCCTATGAATAATGTGTTGGCGAATGCCATAATCCTAGAGTTGAAAAGAAATATACCTTCCCTACAACTGATGATTGGCACAAAATAATTCAAAAAAGGTATAATTGAGAAGAGGCAAATTTTTATTGATACTTGTCAAAATTGTTGAAAATCGAACTCACTTCTGAAAAAATATTTACTGTCCCAACTATTGGGTTACTATTACCAATACACAACAAAGGGTGTGCTTTACATAGTTCTTCCTCAACTGCTGAAATTTTGGAAAGGATGGAAGCATGGTAAAGGAGGCTCGGCATAATCCCTTTTCACCAAGTAAACGCAGATTTTTTTTTCTGAAAGGACTTTCTTAAATGCTACAATAGTTGAGAGTAAAAACCTTATTGAATAAACGACATATGGTCATTCCTAATATTCTACTATTCTCACTATTTTATTTGTTTATCATAAGTTTATTATGTTGATTAAGGTTGTGCTTTTTCCAAATCAAACAATTCAAATCAAGTGTTATTAATATTTGAAACATCATGCACATTGATATATGTTTTCTGAAATTTGAATTTTTGAATTATGATATGTGAAGGCCTTCAAAAGTAACTTCTTTTTATGACAGGTCTAAAACATTCAAAATTTCTTTCTCTATATGTATGCAAAATGAAGCAGGAAAATGTGTTTGTAATGTGAAAAATATGCTTTAACAATTGTTAAACGCATCACATGTTTGAATTTTATTTGTTTTTTACCCATGAATGTGAAAAGGGTTATTTGTGTAAATGTGACGTGTGACAAGTTTTTTAAAGATAAATGAAAATAGATTTTTGATGTGTGGCTACAACATTTTAAAATTTAAAATTTTTCACCATATCATATTTGATACATTCATGTAATCAAAAGGTTAATTTCACAAAGCATCATCTGCTTTCTAATCTATTTTTCACATAATTATATTGTTTTGTCTCATTGGACTAATTTTTTACATAATTTAGCATGTTTTCACTCAAAAATAATTACTTAAAACTGCCTAGCCTTATTTCTTTAAATAAATAAATATTTAATGAAAAATGTCAGACATTAGTCATAGGTGCAATAATCACATTAAATCAACAACCTTCAAGTGTCGTTTTTTCTTTTAAAAAAATCAATAATGGAATTAATTTGGCAAACACAAGGCCATCCCATTATAATTACCAACTAACTACAATGAAAGGAAGCAAGTGTGAAGGCTAAATGATAATGCATTGTTTCAACTTGAACCAAACTTTTGCAAACTATTAATATAACCTATGTTGTTTGACCCACGTGTGAATTGGTTACCAAACTGATTTTTCCTTCCAAAACCATTTTTTGCAATTTAATTGAATTTTCAATGACAAAAAAATTCAAAATTTCTCCCACACATTAAATCTAAAATTCCCCAAATCACGCTCATTAAATCTCATTCACTAAGGGCTTTCCAAAAATACCAAGACTACACCCAAACTCTTTTATAACTTTTTTATTTATTTAAATGAATTTTCAATCAAACAAATTGTTCAATTTTTGATAACTTCTTTGTAGGTCAAATTGTTATGAAACCAACTTCGTGCACCCCTGCTCATCAAGGGTTTTTCAAAGGTACCAAGAGCATAACAAGAGTCACTATTGTTTGAAACATCCCAATGTGACAAACAAACAAAGCATACAAACTATCTTCCCCCATAGATAAATATTATGAATTGAAAATTTCAAGTTCAATTTCCACATCTAACTTTTGCATATTTCTTAAGTCTTTTAAACTTGAAAGAACTAGATGTGAGATAAACCTTATCATCATGAAAGGCCAACTTTCATAAACTTTTAGTTTTTGATTTTTTCATTGTTTCTTTAATAAAGAAAACTAATGTAGCCATGTGTGAATTGATTACCCAACTAATTTTTCCATTCAAAATCATTTTATAATTTAAGAATTTCCAATGAAAAAAATATTCAAAACTCAATATCAGGTCTAGAACTTTTCAAACCACCTTCATTAAAGCCTCTCATGAAGTGTTTCCAACTGTACCAAAGACACATCCAAATTCCCCTCTAAAAGTTTTGTTTTGATAAATGAATCTTCAATGAAAAATAATTTGATTCAATATGTCCACCATAGGTTGCAACATTATGAAACCAACTTGGTGCAGCCCTACTCAATGAGGGCTTTCTAATGGTACCAAGAGCATGGCAAGAGGTGCCACGGTTTGGGAGATTGCAAGATGATAAACAAACAAAACAAACTACCTTCCTTCATAAGTAGATTCATAAACACACACAAAAGATATGTACAAAAGATTGATAAAGGTCTTGAGTTCAAGTTCATTGGTCAATAAGTGCAAGCCATATCATATCTTCCACCATTGGGCTTGACTTGTGGTGCTAACAACAATTTAAAAAATGGACATCATAGTATTACCAACTTGTCAGTCGGGTTTTTTTGTTGTGTTCCAAGAAAAACAGTATTTGAAATCTCAAGTGACAAGATTGTTAGAATTATTATTTTTGGGTCTTAGCAAGCCTCTAATTAATTTGTTCAAATGTGCTATGTGTGGAGCTTTGTTTGATATGTGGAGCATGGAACAAGGTGGTTCTAAATGTGTTGAAATGAAATATAGGTACCCATCTCTAAATGTGCATATGTTCTAATATGTATTAGATGATGCTCATTGGGAATGGCATTACCACATTTAATAATCTTCACCAAATTGCCATCACATTTTCAATAGCCCATTTGCCCCTTGGTTATTATAGCCCAATAGTCCACTTTGATAACGGGATTGTCACAATGATAAATGAAGGAATTCCTCCACCTAGGCACAATGAGTGATCTAACTTCAAGAAGCAATTGCAAGAATGCAATCTTCCAACATAAGGAGTCCTTCAAAAGTTGATAGAGTACTCAAAACAAAAATTTCCTAGTATATATGGAGGTCACCTTATATATGTGAATATCTCTCTTAGAAAAGAAAAGGGATCTTGCAATCTTACATCTATGAGAAGGCATAATATCCCTCCCCTTCTTAAGGAGTAGGCATAAGAACCCTCCCTCCCTCCTATACCTGGTGATCTACCTCTGTTTAGGTCCATGATAACTTTCAGCCTTTTGCTTGAAGATGGGTAAACCCCATAGGTGGGGGCTTCTTCTCAAATGTTGGGTCAGACTTGGTTATTGCCTCATCATCCTAGGCCACTTATTTGGGAATGTTCCCACCTAAAGCCTTACTCTACACGTAATTGAGCCTCAACAAATATTATGTCCTTAATTGTGAACCTTTGCAGAAAAGAGGGTAGATCATGGATGAGAAAACTGATTTTACATCAATGGGATTATCAAAGAGACTAGAAAATGATAAGAGCCACACCTTTTACAAAATAATTAAAGCACTTGAAGCATAAAATTATTGATAGGTGAAGGCAAGACAATATCTTCCAATGAAGAGATCTGCAAGTGGAGTGCATATGTGTGTCGTTCACACTTCCTCAGTTCAAACTCTGCACACTAAGATTGTGGTGCACACCCAATTCTGTGATGGAGTAGCTATAATGGGCACCAGCACCCACCAGCACACCATCCACTGGATGCCCGCTATTACTCAGTTGTGGATGAACCTCAACTGAGATAATATTTGGTTTCATCTTGGTAACCAATTCTGTAGGAAATAAGTCTCATATATAGGTAGATAGGTAAGAAAATAGGTAACTACTAGGTAAGTGGATGGTTATACAGAGATAAAGGGGTGTTTTTACTACCTACATACTAACAACATGCTTGTGGGTTGTTGGTGGGTAGGTAGTACAAAAAAAGCAACTGAGCTGAGCCAACCACCCTGGTTAACTAGGGAGATGGAACCCAACAGAAAACTGTTTCTTGAACACTTACCATCCATCCTTCATGGTGCACTGGTGGAGGTTATAAGGCAGTTTACCCTCAAGATAATTTGATTGATAATGGTATTGAGTTTTATAATATAATCAACTACCAGTAATATGCACTATATATTTTGTGTGTGTTCACATGGATATGAAACAATGTGAAACACATGACTACATTATCATATCATTTTCATTGCATGGGCATGTGCAAAACTATGACAAAATGCCAAATTTAGAGTTTCCTTCTTTGTTTGTGGTGTTCTCCCTCCCTCATAATTTGTGAGATACCAACCTCACCATGAGAGACAAAATTGTGCACCTTGGATCAATTATTAGGCTAAAAAACATTGACAGCATCCATATTTGTCTATCTCAGTTTTTATTTATTTAAAATTATTACACCTTGCATTGTCTTTATGAAATACCATCTAAGGCAAGCATGATCCTATAGGTAGTACCAGGCATGTACATGTATCACTTTTTTGTTTAGCATTGTAGAGAGTTTCCTATTATATTGTTGTTTTAGAGGATATTTTGCATATTGGTTAGAGGCTAACCCCAATTTGTTCAAGTAAATACTACACCACCCACCTGTTAAATCATATACACCAAAATTCAAAAAATATATATTGTGTGTTGAAGATGGATCCTTATCAAATCTTTAAATTGAGGTAGGGCTTAAAAGGTCTATGCCAAATCGTGGGAACATGAAGGGCATTTGAGCTGGGTTCAGCAAAACGCCTCTGCATGACATGGTCTCTTGAACTGCTTTGTTTAGTGTGTATTGAAGACGATCCTTAGCACCAACTGCAACAAGGTGTGGACTTGAACCCTCCCTCTTGCGAGGGCATGTCCGAGTGTAGTGTATTTGAAGAGGGCAAGTGTGCTCATGAAAAGATCATTTAATGTGCTCTGGAGTCTAATGTGCTTGCTTAGGCCTTGGTTGTATGATGCCCAAATGCAGGAACATGGAATATCCTTGGAAAGTGTTCAATAGGATGCCCTGACACAATGAGGTCACCTACACAACTACGGTAAATGGATGTGCCATGCATCAGCATGGTGAGGATGGTCATGTACATCTGGAAAGGATGTGGCAAGAAAGTTTCAGGATAAATGATATCATGGTGGTTTGTCAACTATTATCTCTTCACCATGGGTCGGTCTAGTGTATGGATTATCTGCTTTGAGATATTGGAATACGAGAGCTCACTGTTGCACCATTAGATTTTTATATTTTTTTCTAATGACATATAAACTACTTAAATCATGTTCCAAGTGTTGCAGACTCTTCAATGTGATCCTAAAACTCAAAACAGGGAATATTTGTATTAAATCTTGAGTCTCAAATTTTGCTCTTTTGTTTAATTGTTTCATTCCTTTTGATTTTGGCAAATTATTTGATGTTTCACAAGGTCAAAGACACAATCCACATGTCAACTGTACATTAATAAGCAGCAACCTTAAACCCTAAATCCTAGTGTTGAATCAAAACCATTCAATTCAACACCTAAACCCTATCCTTTATGGGGGTTCAAGTTGGAGAAAACTTGCAAAGTTTCACTCCCTTCCATAATTGGCCCAAAAAATTCATGCCACAAAAATGCCATGCATAATCACTTCTAATGTCAAGTTCAAAGGCTATTTGCTACATCCATTACCGCATACAGTCAACATTTCCAGCATACACAAAACCAACATAAGGTTCCAAATATATCTAGTAGACCTAAACCCTAGAGACTTAGGGTGAGAAAACAGTACCACAAGGTCCTATACATCACTTAGACATGAAATACAAATTGCCTCATCCACTGAGCGGAGTAAACTAAACTAAACCCAAACAATAAAATTCTTGACACATTAGATTACCAGGGTTATTATGCAACTTGAATCTGCAAAGTTCATTCTATAGACACATGCTCAAGTGCTACTCAGAGAAATGCACTAATCAACCAGCTCAACCACCATATCACAACATTTGAGCAGGCAGCAATCGAGATCCTAACCATGAATGCCACATCCACATGCCAGAATGTAAACTTCTCTACAAGGGACCTCAAACCCATGCAGCCAATTTGTCCAGCTGCAGCACTAATTTCTCCCATCATGAAGTGACACAATAATGCAGATAGTCACTATAAAGAAGAAAATAACTGTAAGAGTCTGAGCTTCCTCACAGACTGCACTGGTAAAAAGACTCTGTGCAACAAATGTGAGGAAGCTGAAACTGATTTCAAATAGCCAAAAACTTTGCTGACTGACTAAAACCCATCACTGAGACCCATCAAAGGATTCAAGAGAGAACTGTTTTGTGAGAAACTAAATAATCCAAATCTGCTTGAACAAAGAGTAGAAGTGGGGGGACTGGAAGGTAGTCAATACCCGAACCACTACCCTTGCAGAGTGGTGAAGAATGTGCACAAAAAATGCTAGTGTGCGAGTTACCAGCAGCTAGCTAGCTGCCTACTTACTTGCTCCTGAGCTGGAGACTCCCACACCAGTGTGCACTCTAATTTACCACGCAGCAAGGGCCATCAATCAGTGATGGTTCGCTCTTGACTGCACTCCCCATAATATTATACCCATTTCACTTGGTTTTGTGTTTTTGGTGTTCAGTAAGAAAAAAAAAATGAAAAAAATGCCAACAATCAAAATGGCCGGAATGTATGTAGTAGGTATATGCCAGTGTAAATCTGGCCGTTGAAGTTCTTCAAGAATTTACCCCACTACTGATTCTGTACCTATTGATCAAACCTCTTCGCAGTTGAGAGCTGCTTTGATGCGTTGAACAGTTCGTGAGATGAGATTGTTCACAGTCGCGACTGATTCCAGTGACAGTCTAGCCGACGGAATTGTGCTCACGAGGATTTGGAATGCGACCGTGAGTAGCGACCCACCACCAGTCATGGTGCGCGGACTGTCAGTTAGTTGAGCACCGGCCCCATGCGATGCCGCCGTTATCGTTCTCCTATTCTCCGGTCCATCAGGTAGAATGGCAAACCCTGACGGGAGGAGCGCGACGTAAGCAGGGTCGCCACCTCGCATTACGAGATCCATGGCTGGAATGTCGACTGGCGCGTAGATGACCAGACTGCCGAACGCGTCGGTGCAACTCTCTTGAAGGATGAGCATGTTGCTTTGGTTGGAGTTTAACGGATTCACGCCCAAGAGAGAGACATTGTTTCCTGGGTCCTGTCCTTTACTGATGTGGGCCATTTCGGTTACCACACCACCGTTAGAGAGAATGTCCCACTTGCTACGTAGACTCTCATCACGCAGAAAATGGAACACACGCTGGGGTGACACTGGTAGCCATATGGACGTCGCCGCGCTTAAGATGATTCCATGGGGCTCTCCCGGGTTGTCAATACTATTACGTGTCATCACACGAACGCCATCATCTTCGCCGCTACTGCTTGCGAGAGTTGTCCAAGTGTGTAGAGTAGAAGCGCTTACCCCTGCACAGAAGTTGTTGGTCATGCGTTGTGCAAGTTTTAGCATACTGCGACGCCCATCGGCAGTCGGCACCGGACCTACCATATCTCTAGACGGTAAGTTACCGGCCTGCATTAGACTTGCTAAGCGCTCGCATTGACGCTGTAAAGTGGCTATCCATCTCTGTGCCCCGAAAGCCATCCCGCTATTCACCAAATCTCTATACAGCCGATGCACCGCTGCTCCTCCTCGGTCGTCGTTATATTCCATGTGCTCCACTGCAGTTACCTTGCAGTAGCCGTTGGATGTGTCTTGGATGAGCATTCCTGAAGGTCGACGACGGCAGCGCATCAGAGACGGTGGTGGGTTGTCGCGGATGCTATCGACGGATACGTCCACCACCGCCCAGATACCCTCCGCGTGCTGCTTGCAGTAGCGAAGGAAATAGATCTCGCGAGTGGGTACCAAGGGGGACAGTACTTGAAGCTCCGCATACATGAGCTGTAACGCGCCGTGGCGGTTGCCGTTAACACCGGTGGACAGAACATCTACAGTAAGAGCTCGCGAAACCATGCATGGGAACATCTCCATCCACTGGCATGAGTCCATAAGGGTTTCCACCAGGCTGACAGCATCGCTCATCACCAGGCCTGTCTCTCGGGTGGCCTCCGTCTTCAAACCCGCGTGGGGTCGCGCGAAGCCGATACCTCGGGGAAACTGCAGTGTATACTCCTCGTAGTTTAGCAGCTCTATGTTGCCGCTGTCAACAGGCATCCATAAAGGTTGATCAGCTTGCGCCATGCGTAGGAGCTCTTCCATGGCCGTGACGGCCAAGTCCACCACCAACGGCTTCTCGGCTTCTGTTAGCCCACCGGGACGTGTAGCAACGTCCACTACAGAGGGGTTGTGCACAATGTCCATGTCGCCGGGAGCTGTCGGATGTCCACCAAAGCTGCTAGTGCCCGCTACAGCTTGGGGATCGAGAGACGAGCTGGGGAGTGAGAGGGGGGCGATAGGGGTTATCTGCATGGGTACGTATGAGGGGATAGATCGACCGAGGTACTTGGCAGCCAAGGCGGAGACACGGTCTAGCTCCTCCTTCAAGCGACTGTTCTCGATGCGCAGCTGCTGCTCATGCAACGACATCTCACCAAAAGTTGAAGGACCTCCTCCGCAATGCTGACAAGTCGGGTTTTTCAGCGCTTCGCGAATAAGAATATTCTCAGACCGTAGCTTATCATTTTCCTGGCGTAGCAACGTGTTCTCAGTTCGCTCCGTTTGCGCCTTCATCTGCGTGCGACGATTTTGAAACCAGAACTTCACCTGACGAGGCTCTAACCCCAATTCTCTACTCAGCTGCTGCCGTTGCTTGTCGTCAGGATGGGGACATTCTTTGAACAGCATTTCCATCTCTTGAATCTGCCGCGCCGTGTGCCGGTGATATCTCTTCTTGCGCGGGGGTTGATCCGGGTCCTGGTCGTCCCCCGAACCGCCCTCCATGTTATCACTTCCCGAGCGACTTTCATACTCCTGCATCTCCTCTTTATTCTTCTGCTGCTGCTCACCCTCCACCGTCTGGCTGGTCATTTCTCGCTGCCCTTCCAGACACATCGGTGGTGCTAGTGAAAGACTCGGGGAGCTGTAAGGCTTCCCATGCCGCTGCCCTGTGAGTGGCGGCACGGGACGTGGAGGGGCCATCACGCCCGGGGGCATACCACCCAAGTCCGCGAAGCTCCCTCTACCGAGAGTGCCGTTCCCGGTTACTTGGACAGTCACGCCCCCCAGCCTCATCCGTCTGAAGCTTTCCGCAGTTCTCTCTCACAAAGCTCCCTGGCACACTCAACTTCAGCTCACTGCAGCCAACTCCATCTCTCTCTATCTGTTTTCCACGCACACCCATACACCAGAAGCAGCTCTAGCCGGAATCCTTCAACCCTAGCTCAATCCTCGGAACCTGCAGACACACAAGACTTGTCAATATTATCAAGCTGCTTGCTCCACGGTCCACAACAAGCTACTGGCAGCAGCTGTTGCTTGTATATGATCCTCAGCAGCTGGCTCCCATCCAGCTTCAGCTACCTAAAGTACTAGCACTGCATTAATCTACAGCAACAGACACATGAGATCAATCAATCTTACAAAACTACAACCGGTCTGCACAAATGACAAACCTGTCGCATGTGTCGAGTGTCCCTAATTAAGGCATCAAAGACACACAAAAAAAATCCTGCTAATACTACTATTCTACTACTGGGCTGCTACTACACGAAGTTTCTTCCCACAAGAACCCAGCAACAACCAGGCACTGATGAGAACTGATGGAGCTTAAAACCAGCTAGCCCACTGTAGCGAAAGGCCAAGACAAAGAACGGCATGCAGGCAGACACACAAAGGCAGTACACACAGCACACTAGTGTGTATGTTGGCAGCCAACAGCAAAGCTTTAGTGATCAGCGATAGTAATAAATGCTCGCCAACACGCTCCGATTTACTGAACCTCGTAGTAGCGTTGCAGCTCGTATATACCAGTGTTGGCCGGTTATTTCTTTTTGGCTGGGTAAGTCCTTTTATTAATTAAAACTTAAAACCATCGGTTATCAACTTCATTATCAAAGTGATGGCACTGGTCATCCGTTTTCCTGATTATTTTTGTGAGTAATAACCATCGGTTATGCATGAAGGTCGGTTTTCAAATACCGGGTTCAAAATCATCCATTACACTATGGCCGATTTGATAATCAACCAATTCTCCAGGTCAAAACCAGTGTTGGTTTGGTATATAGGGTTTTGACGAGTATCTATTCAAGCATGGACCCTGATATGTAGAACTAGAATTAATTGGTATTATTTTATGAAACCCCAAGACATACCCAAGTTTATTGTGTGCCTCTATCCAACATTATCATTGCACTTATCCATTCCCAGAGCTTTCTTCTCTTCAGATACTCCTATTAATATATCATGTATGAAAAACATTTGTGCTTCTAAACATTTATATGTCAAGTTTAGTAATGCTTTTTCAAAATTAATTCGTTGATTTAATGAATTGGATGATTAATCTTCAACTTTTTTTTGTTTTTACCACGCACCTCATCTTGTGTCAGATGGCTAAGTTTTTGACGATCTTTACATGTGTGTCAACATTTAATGTGAAAATCCAATTTGGATGCTCATCCCTTTGGCTCCATCACGAAATTGAAAAATAAGTGTACCTTAGACCCATGCTGACAACCAGCCATTTTCTCAATGACTAGCCCAACATTGCTTCAATATGAACATTGAATATTTTGATACCCAAATGCATATCTCATACCACCAGCAGGTATAAGACTATTGACTATTCATGTTCATACTCAATGTCCAAATTGAGAAAACGTTAATACCAACTTCCTCAGTTGATATCTTGAAATGAAAATACTCAGCCAACACTGGTCAAAACTCAATAACCGGTGAGCACTAATATATACTCATGTTCGTCTTGTATTAAAGATACCAGACTGGTCCTAATATCAAGGGATGTTTTTTTCCCAATACCAGGCTGGTACTGGGACTGGATACATTTTTCAAACTTTTTATACCAGTCTGGTCCTGGTATTGAGTCCAAGACTTATTGAGTCCAAGAATAATTGTTGGCTCGTATGCAGAAGGTATAGATCTGGTATTGAGACAAGTATAAAAATGATATAAGGCTGGTATTAGCTCAAGTCCCTGCACGCTGCTACTGATTTAAGGCTGGTATTGCCTGAGCTCATACCCAAACTGGTAGGGTCCTTGCTACCAGTGTTGATACCAGGCGCAGGCCAATATACCCGACCAACACGGGTGTGCACTACTGGACGGTACCAGTCGTAGGTAGCTTTGGGGGAGAGAGAGAGAGTGCCTCGGGAGCGAGAAAGAGCATTTAATGGGAATCAATGCGCCCGTCCACAGAGACCTGACGACCCCGGATTTCATGGAATTGGTGCATTTAGTAGCAATAAATGCCGACACGGAGGTGGCCCTGGCTGCGACGACATTGTGTTTACAAATCAGAAACAGCTGGAAACGCCGCATTTTCCCACCACAGGTAATGCGAACATCGAAGCAAGCGCGCGATGGCAGATCACAAACAGACAAATCAACAAAACACAAGCAGGATGAAAGCAAACAAAATACATGGGAGAGATGGGTTGTAAGCTTTTCTACAGGCTTTTTCTTTTCTTTTCCAATTTTGTGATTTTGGCTAATTTTCCTAAAACAAGAGAAATTAGTAGAATCTACACTACGAAAAAGAATCGAAAAAATTCCCAATGTTTTATCAAAAACGTGACACAATTTTTGTGTACAAAACCATTGGGTTTAAATGCATTTCTAATAACAACAATAACTTCACCAAGAGAAAACTCCAAACAGACAAATAAACAAACCGCCAGCACCATACAAAAAACAAACAAACAGGAAGAGAGCAAAACAAAAAACATGGGAAATATGGATTCTAAGGTTTCATACAGGTTTCTTTTATTCAATTTTGTGATATCGAAATTCTGGCAAATTTTGAACAAAAATCAGGAAAAACAGTCGACTGTACACACTAGGAAAATAAATTTCAAATTTTCACAAAATTTTGTCAAAAAAGTGACAAATTTTTTTGTTACAAAAATACTGGGTTTAGTATTCATTTCTAACAACAAGAATAAGCTCTTTCTTTCTTTCTTTCTTTTAATTTAACGTCAATACCCGGACCAGAGAGATCCAGAGATCCATTTGACGACAAAGAGAGAATTTTAGCTGTTCTAGCAACACATGAACAGCAAATACCACCAGAACAGATACAATGGACAGGCAAAATCAATGGAGAGTTGCAACAAAGAAACAACCAAACTTTTAACACACAAATTTATTTATTTTCATTTGTATCCTTTTAATGAGAGTTCCATGTATTTTTGTGGCAACAAAGAAACAATCCACACCAACCACACAAATACACATGAAATTTGAAATACAACCAAAACCAATTTACAAGCTTGTGATATTTGTATTGCAAGCTGAGTGTAGTAGTATTCAGTTGCTTGTGAAATTATTTCTTTGTTTCTTGTATATTGTGAAACTATCTTTTCAAGAAATTTGGCATGTTGATATGAAATTAGGAAGAAGAAGAGTTCATAATCCTTTTTACATACACAGTTTTTCTTTTCTGCATATGGTTATGGGTTTCATTAGCTCGTTAGACCTGCCATGAGGGCCACCTACTAGATCTATTTTATCTTTGCCATATTGCAAACGGACAGAACCAGACAAGAACTGAAGGAAGCAAAGTATAAAAGCAAGCAAGAAATCCATTTATTTATATCCATGTTTTTATTTGTCTTGAGGGGAAAAAAATTTGATGGAGCGACACTAAATGTACTTGGCTTTCAAGACTGAAGAAGTGTTCATGATAAGACTCTTTTTTTTTAAATACATGAGATATACAAGAAGCCCAACAGCCTTGTTTTTACTGGCAAAATTTCATCAAAAAGGTAAATTTAATTCAGCCCCTCCCTTTTTTGTTAAAAGAAATCCTGAGAAAAACCAAGATTAAATGGCTTAAATTAGGCACCAAAAAGTGATTGCATTCCCCTCCCCTATCCCCTCTTTTTATCAACATTTCATCCTCTAATTTTTTTTCTCTTGCTATTTCAATGTTTTTGGATGGTTAAGCTTTACTCTGCCTTTAATTAGTCTTAAGGATCCCTTTCACTTTTCCAATGCGTCATCATTTTGTTTTAAGGTGGAAAAAAGATGTTTGAGGGGGGTGACTGTGTCTTCTTTGCTGTTGCAAATTTGGTTCTAGGAAGGCTTTTTTTATAACCTAGACAAACCATTCATGCCCCAGGTATAGGGCCATGATGATATCCCATGCCATTTTCCAACACTTCTACACCCTACCTTTCTACTCTCATTTCTAGATTCGGTTTTGTAAATTTAGGATGGGAGAGGAATTTTGTGGGACCACACTAGGAGACAAATTTGGTGCTCATTGTTTTCATGCCATTGACAAATAAGTGGGTCTTAACTTCTGAGATCATAGCAGGAGAGTTGCTGATTAGCTTTGGTGAGGCAACTTTCCATCAAATTTGACTCATTTTCTTACTCCAAACGCATGATTCTTTCCGGTTCCATGAATAACAGCCAATTTGGGCCAAATAGGGAATGAGAATGAAAACAGGGACACAAAGGCGTACTTAGAAAATAAATAGCGGATGAAATAAGTTTTTGCACCAATTTTACTAGGCTCATCCCCAGTTTTCTTTTTTTGGTTTTTTCAGGGGATTACTGTACAAGTCTCTTTTTTTCTAATGGTTCGGGGTGAGTACAAGTCCTTTTTTTTTAAAAGTTCTTAGACTGTAGGGGGACTGTGAGAAAACATCATCTTTTGGGGCTTTTGAAGGCTTGCAGGGTGGGAACAAGTTTTTTTTTTGTTTTTGAAGGATTGCGGGGTGGATAACAACTCTTTTTTGTTTGGAAGGTTGGGGGCTGTGTGTAAGTCCATCTTTTTTTGAGGGTTGAGGGTGCACAGCATGCTTCCATGAGCCTTCAAAAAACAAAACAAAAAAGACTTCTCCCGAGTCCCCCAACCCTCCAAAAAGCATTTTAAAAAAGATATTGACTTGTAAACACCCCTCAACTCTCTAAAAACAAAAAAGGGGCTTGTACCCACTCCCAACCATTCAAGAACCAGGATGAAAAAATAGAAGGGAAGGGATACCCATCCGCAACCCTCAAAAAACCCCAAAAAAACAAATTGGGGAGGGGGAAGGTTTACCATTACTCTCACCCTCCAAGAATCCAAAAGAGTTCAATTTACATTCCCCCCCCCCCAACCCCGCCCCCTCCTTTTCAGATTATCAAACAGTCAACCCCCGGTCAACTTCTAAATTTGGCCCCTTGTTTCAAGTTTTGGCTCCTAGTTTGTCTTACTCTACTTATTACAAATGAGACTAGGGATAGGAAGGCAAATAGAGGAATGACTTTGTGGATAACTCATTGTATTTGCAATAACATCAAAACTTATAATACACAGTTGCTTTTGACAAGAACTGGTCTGCTGTTGCATTGTTTCCTATGAAAGGTTTTGTTTTGCAGGTGAATATCTCTTCTTCTTTTGTTTCTTTTAAAATTGTCACCAGGCAAATGAACAAACTCATTGGGAAGAGAAGGAAGAAACCATTTTCCAAGCCACTACTAGGGTAGACATGCCCCCCACCAAACGTCACCCGGTGATCAAACATCCTTCTTGTGCATACCAGCACCAGCAAATGGTCATAGTCCTTTGTGCAAACATTTAAATGCAACCCTATTACTAAACGCCTGATCTTTAAAAAAATGTGTTCAATTTTTTTTATGTAATTCCAACCTTCTTTTCTTTTTTTGGTGTGGTTTTGGGGATGGAAAAAATATATAATTAAAAAAAATACACAATGTTATATGTAGTCATGTTTGGTTATGGGAAAGAACTAGCACATTGGATATGTAATCATGTTTGGTTATGAGAAAAGACCATCACATTGTAATGCACATACTTGAAAACAAATATGGTGGCAATGAACCTTTTAAAGGTGGGTTTAACAAAGAATTATGATAAATAAAATGCAAATAAAAAAAGAATTTTCAATTATGGGGGTTTAGGCTCCCATTAAAGGGCATGAAATTGCTCATTAATAAACTTTAAACCTTAACAAGGATACAATGCACAAGGATCAACAAATGACATCCTATTTTTGCAACACATTTTTTAAGTCCCCAAAGGAGAGTCCCAAAAATTCCTACTATGAACAAGGAATTTACATTCCCTCCAAAAAAAAAAGGGACAAATCAAAGCTTAAACTTAAAGTAAGGTTTAAATGATCATTTTCTACTTTTAATCTAAGCTCCAAATATGTCTTCTTTATGAGCTAAGGTAGAATAACAATTCTAATTTTGCTTAAAATTTCTAGGTCCTAGTGTTGTAGTGCTAAACAATTATGATTTGTCAATGATAGTAGAACATGTAGAGAAAGGAAATCCAAATCTTAAAGTTTACTTGCAAAAACAAGCCTTAAAAAAAAATAGAACAAGTAGAACAACAAAAATTAGATTGAAAAGTAGATGTGTTAAATGTGAAAGTAAAGAATGTGAAAAAAGGATCAACATCAAACATTCAAAATTTTGGATTAGATTTATAATCAAAGGTTCCAAAAATATCTTGATTATCATTGGATCCAAAAGTTCATAATTCAAAATGTTGCATCAAGGAATTTCAAGAAAGCTAAAGATCAGGTAAGTCATATCAATCATTCTTATAGATTTATCCCCATTACATGCACAACAACAGAAGATGTTGATTTAAACTAGGATGATTTTGTAGAATTTTATAAGTTATTATATTCTTTTGTAGCAATTCATGAACATGTTATAACAAATTTTCCAAATTTATTACCCTTTATGGATTCTTAGGTTGTTTACAGGGAAGAAAAATGCATACCCTTGGTGGGGCTAAAATGTACTCTACCAAGTTGTTGGAGGTTGTGATTATGAAAAAAAAAAATCATGAATTACACAATCCTTGGTAAGAGATGGAGTAGCATGTTGGATTTACAACCAACAAACTACATCAAACTAAGAGAATTTTCCCCTTATTTTTGACCCACAAAGAAGAAAATCAACACCACAACTAAATTGAGTGCCTTTAATAATTAAAAGAGGCATGTGGATATATGAAACATTAAAAAAAATCATGGATGTTGTTGAGAAGGGGACACATTCCCTAAAGAAGGCTAACCGTCATGGAACATCTCAATGAACTCTTTTTTTGACCACCTAAATGGAAAAACCAAATCCAAGAAGATGAGGCCAAAAGGTGTGCTTACAAAAAACATTAAATGTAGTAGTGATTGCATGGACATTAGCAATGTAAGAGTGTACACTATCCATTATCCTTTAACAATTGAAGATGAAGGTCGTAGAGTTAATACATACAAGGCCCACATCATTCCAATATGGAATATTAAACAATAGTTGGTGGTTTTGGTTCAAGCTCAAACATCTAGAACTTAACATATAATAGGCAAAAGGATTGGAAGTTTGTAGAGCATAAAGGTTGACACCCAATTCTTGTAGTTTTTTTTTACATTACTTTATAATCATTATACAACCAACACAATTACAATTCTAATCATATATGGAACTTTGATGAAATAGGGATTTAAGCTAATAGATAATTTGAAACAAGAGTTTTGACTAGGAATGAACTAATGCAATTTACAGCACCATCTCAATATCTCAAGAATGGTTAATTACAAATTGTGTAATTAATGTTGCTAGGGGTGTTTTATTTGGTTTCTACATCTTTGAAGGTGAGAGACAAAAGGATGATTACATAAGATTCTACAAACCAAGTACATATATGGTAATGCAAAAAAAACATGGATGATTATTTTCTTATTTAAGGAATTTATGTTTTTCTTTAACAAGTCAATTCCAGGTGGAGTGTCCTTCAACAAACAACACTTTTTAATTTTGAATGGACATGGTAGCCATGTTACACTAAAAGCAATAGAACATGTTAAAAAACTTGAATCAGACATGATCACATTACCATCACACACACAGAATGCATTGCAACCATTAAATGTGTTTTATTTAAAATCTTCTAAGATGACATTTAGAATAGTTAGAGATGCAACTATGTCTAAAACCAATCACATGGAATTAAACAATATCATTTTGATTAAATAGGTAGATCAAGCCTTAGAACAACCACTCACAAAAAAAAAAACATCAAGTTTGGGTTTAGAACTATAAAAATATGGCCTTTAAACCCAAAGGTAATGGATAACAAGACTAAAACATTAAAGGTTTACATTGTAGCAAACATGAACAATGCAAGGAATGAAAACAATTACACAACAATGGAGGAAGTTGAAAATAATTCTTAATGGGGAGAGGAATTTACTATTACAAAAGTTATCCATATAGTTGAAACAAATCAACATCCAACATTTTAAAATCTACCTATCAACATGCTAGAAAATGATCTATGTTATTATGTAAATATGTCCCAAAGCCCTATATTGATATAATAACAACTAATAAAAATTGATGTTGTTAACCTAGATGAAGGTAGTTTTGAAGATATTCGAGAGTTGCTACAAGAAATTCATTTGCTTCCAAACATGATTTGGGAATCCATGGGGGTGCATAACCTACTATCACTACCTCAATTTTTTACAAGATGCACCAAGGGGAAAGAATCCTTAATTGATTATTCTTAATCACATGTTCTGACTAGTTTTAAATACCTAGATTTCCTAAAGAAACAATGGAAAAGGTAGTTGTAGAGGAAATCACAACAAACAAAAGAAAAGAAAAGGAAGATAAACAAACCAAATGAATAGCAGAATTGGGTGTTGTAGCAAAATAAGTAGCTAGAAAAACTACTGAGAAGTTTATTACAACACAATGTACTACATATTAGACTCTAGCTACTATTGTTGAAGTGGGTGACCATGCTTTCTTGATGATTTTTTAACAGGCTTCTTAATAGATTTGCCCAAGTACATGGGGGTGAATTTAGGTTACACAACATGGGTTCAACGACAAGCAAAGGTGTAATCACAACATCACAAACTTCCTAGGGAAAAATAATGAAAACTAGTATATAATGTAATTTGGAACAAATGTCATTTTTTAGTTATTTCAACAAATTTTTAAATTATATTTTATTATCATAGTATCAACATAAACATAATTATTTTTTTAAATGATATAAATTTTAAGTCTTCTTAAATGGGAAAATCTTACATTTGTGTCATGAAAATTATGGTAAAATGACAAATTATTATTCATTTCATAATCATAATCGTGGAATTAATAAGTCAAAACCATTTTTCATTATGTTTAAATATTTTCAACAAACATTTTGTCAACAATAGAGTAGTAAAGTGAAAGATACACAACCATGATGTGAAAAAAACGAAAATAAATCTAATGATTCATTGTAATCATATTGAAATTTTGCTTAAAGAAATTTGTGATGGAGAGCGTTAAACAACAAGGCTACTACCATTCAATGACTAAAAAATAGGGAAATGATTGTTTAATTTGGGACTAGCAACAAATGTAACAAGTTTTTTAAAAATTATGAAATAGGTCAAAAGTTTGAAAAAAAAAACAAAAATATTAAAAGATAGCCATTATGTAACAATTGAAAAAAAAAAATAGTAGTTAAAATAAATGTAATAACTATTGGAAAGAAGGTAGTAGCAATTGAAACAAAGGTAATAACTATTGAAAGAAAGATAAGAGAAAGGCAACAACTAAGCAACAATTGAGCAAAATTTAGCAATTGAACAACATATTAAAGAAAATTGTAAGGGTTCAAGTAAAAGAAAGGTGATAAAAAAAAAGGATGAGTAGTTGTTTCAAGATGCATTCAGCTTCCATAGAAAACCATGAGCAAGAATTAACAAAGGGGAAAAGACCAGCATGGATTACCATGGTAAGTCAAGGTCAAAAGAAAGTTGAAAGAGTTTGGGTTGAACGGGGTCAAAGGAGGAGTAGCAATAAATGAATAAAACAACTAAATAATCAAGTTGGGTTGAACTAGATCAAACGAACAATAATAGCAAATGAAAAGAAAACAACTACAAAGCTCAAACCCCAAAGAAAGTTGAAAGAGATGAGGAAAAATAAGAGGCACATGAGCATGAAAGACCACCAACAACAAAATTGAAAATTGAGAGAGGAGAAAGGAGAAAGGAAGCACGTGAGCATGAAAGACCCGCAACAACAAAATTTAGAAAGGAGAAAGGAGGCACGTGAGCATGAAAGACCCATAACAACAAAATTTAGAAAGGAGAAAGGGGATTGCCATTGTTAATAAAAAAATTGGTCAGAGATAGTTGAAAAAGGAGGGAAAGGGCGTTGACCACCATTGTTAACAACTATGAGAGCTCATAGCTTAGACATAGTTGAGAGAGGAAAGAGGGGGCATTGACCGCCGACACTAACAACAACAAAACTTATAGTTTAGGTCAAGTTGAGAAAAATGACAAAAGTGGCATTGATTACCATTGAGAACAACTATGAAAATGTTAAGAAAATCATGAAGAGCAACAAAGCACAAAGAGAGGAGAGAGTTGAGAAAAGGGGCGTCAATTGCCATTGTTAGCAACTATAAAAACACTAAGAGAAAGGAACAATAAAGTTTAGAGAAAGGAAAAAGGAAACAATTGAAAGAAATGAAAGAGGGGGCGCCAATCACCATTGTTAGTAATTGTGAAAGCATCAGAAAGAAAGAGGAAGAACATAGGTCCAAAGTCTTGAAAAAAAAACGCATGAGAGTGGAAAGAGAGAGAAACACACAAGCTTAAATAAAATAAAGGGAGGTTGATTGTTGAAAATAGTAAGAGAAAAACATGAAGTTCTTTCAAGGTTTCCAAACCTTAAATGAAGAGGAAAGATAATAAGTTCAAATGAACATGGCTCCCAAGCTAATTAGGAGGCATGGAACTTGGTGGGAGCGACAAAAAAATTGCACTCATAGACATTTGCAAGAAAGGTGGTAGATTTGTTGAATGGGACATTATTTACCCATTACCATCAATCTAGAAACCCTAATTTGGGTGCGATCTAAGCCCTAGGATAAAAAATGAACAATTATATAATCAAAATGTTTCACCCAATCTTCATATAATTTGATGTGGGAATAAATAATGTTCATTAATGAACAAGTGTTTGTTTGGTTTCAAGCAACTAAATAAGCCATCATGAAGTCCAATGTGAATGTTCCATCTTTATTAGTCAATTCTTAAAATCCAAACTTTGAAGGGATGTATCTTCATCATTTTTGATTAATTTTGAGTGATTTAAATGACCATGGGTGTGTTTTTCAGTGAGTTACATTTTATCTTCAAACCATAGTTGGAAATGAGGCAGATTGAATGAAATAGAGGTGAATAAGACGCTATGTGTTCAGTCACCAACCTGTTTACCCTCTACCTAAACATTTCACATAACTTTGTAAGGAGATGGTGTCAAGTGATTAACAACATAGATTATGTCATTGGTAAGATGTTCCCAAAATATATATTCTATGAAATAGCTCCAACACCCCTAAGTGGCCACATCTTTTCACCACAAGTTGGGACTTTTACCTATAATCCATGAATTATTTATTAATTTATTATTATCTTTTGAAACATTAAACTGCGAACTTCAACTTTTGGAAACTACTTGTTTAAAAAATCAACCATTGATTCCTAAATGCTTCCTTGGAATGGTGTGGACATGAATAAGTTTGGTTATAATCATAAGGGAGTTTGTTTTACTTCTCACAAGTCACAAAAAACTTGGGTTATGCATTCAATGCACAGTAACACCCTAGGGTCTCCACACTTTGAGGGCATTATCAAACATAAAAAATGGCTTTTACCATCAAATTTCACAAAAGCAATGAAGTTAAACATTTCAAAAAAAATGAAATATCCATAATTACAAGGATTCCATTTCCATAATGCCCAATGGAATACCTCCAAATACACTTTTTAAAATCTCAAAGGTTTTTGCATTTAATTATAAAGAGGTTTCCATTGTGCAAGTATTCTTAGTGCATAATAGATATATGGCTATATTGTAGTGTTGGGCGATTTTTTATTTTTAGAAAGAACCTCCAATTTTTCTGAGTAGTTTTAAAAATGGAACCTTAAGTGCAGTTTTGAATTTAGTTTTTGAACAAAAAATTTAATTCAAGTTTTGGTTTTGGAAATCAAAATTGGTTTTGGTCTAGTTTTAGGTAATTTAATATAGAATTAGTGGTTAAGTGTTGATTAACCTCAAGTTTTGGGTGACACAATTTAAAATCAATGGTCAAATACCAGTTAACTTCCAAATCCAGTTGGCCCTTGGTTTCATTTTTTTTTCAAAATAAATTATTTTCAAAAATTCTAGTTACAAAGTTGGGTTTATGTTTAGTTTCAATTCCAAAACCAAACCCTAAATTAAATCTAATTCTAGTTTGGTTTTTATTAATTGAAACCAATGGTTTTAAGTTCTAACTAACCAAACTAGGTAATTGCCCACTGTTGGTATATTGCAAGGTTTTTCTTCATATTTGAAATACTTCCCCCATTTAAGATGTGTTCATCAATTGAAGAGATGCTCAACCATTCACACACAAACTTTTCACCATTTAGGTTTTTTAAAAAATCATATTTTACCATGTAAAATACTTCAACCTCAAAAAATTTAATTAAAATAAAGTAGGTTCTAGATCCAAAAACCCTTTATTTTTTAAAGGGGATATCATCCCAAAATGAGTTAGAACATGCCCAATACAAAATCTTAAGCACACCTACAATAACAATCAACAAAGACTAATGATATTGTTGTCCCCACCACAACATTTAAATTGTAAAAATTGAACCAACCTTGTCATTTTTTGAGCCTCACTTTCACATCAATGCACATTGTACCATCATCATCAAACGCCTTAACATCATGAACAAAAATATATATTTAAATTTCTTTTTTTCTTGAATGCTTTTCTTTTGAGATTTGAAGACCAATTGATTTTCTCAACAACCAACTTGTAATCAAAACAATGAATGTATCAGATATATATTTTCAAGTAATCTCTCAACCTCTCCACAACTTCTACCTCCTCTTTGTTGCTACTCACATAACTAGACACTATAATGTACAAAAACACCAAACATAAAAAAAGAATGAGAATAAAGGTCCCAAAGAATACAATGCACTTGAGTATGCATCAATTGTTGTTGTTATGACTTCCCCAAGAATAATATTCATGAGCAAAAGAAGAAATTTCACAAGGACAAATAGAAATAAAAACTTTCTCTCACAAGGATAAGAAACAAAGGTATGATTTCAAGAGTACATCTTGTTCTCCATTTGAGAGAATGCATGTTTATGACATACAAGCATCAATTAAATGCACAAAGATTTATGCACTTTTGTTTTTTGTTATTTTGTATTGTATGCAAAGCTCCAAAAAACAAAGCAAGGAGTTCCTTTGATGGGTTTCACCCCATGGCATGGTGGAGCACAACACTATTGCTATTAGTTGCAACCTACAAACTACCCAACAACCTAGTTCTTAGTGGAGCCATTTTTTCCAAATTTAATGCATTTGTAACATGAACACCATAGCCACCTTGGGTAATTGATGTCTTCAAGGGGCCGAATGCAAAGAAAAAGATGTTTGAATCTTTTGGTTCCATTCCTTTCCATTTACGAAGTCTAGGACAAATATTCCTATGGGTGATATGCTCTCAAACCTTCCAACATCCTTTTGAGCTTGCCAAGAATGGCAAGAATTGTAGAACTAAATGCTTATCAATCCTCAAATTGTAAATATTTTTTTGTGTCAAAGAGGTGAATTCCATGGTTGTAACACAAAGCGTTGTGGTTGGCTACCAATCGTATTACTTTTTCAGCTTGAAGTCCTCAAACATAAAACATGAATGACTTCAATTTATTTGCAACCTCTTTAATTTTCAAAATAATTTGCGGCCAACTTTTTATGCCAAATGTTATAAAAAAATTTCATGCATGCAAACATAACTTCTAACTTGAATGTTTTATTTGAAGCAAACATTGAGTACCACTATATATTTTAATAAATTTTATTTTCAAATAAAAAATTGTTTTAGTGAACATTTCACATTCTTGTTATGATGAAGTTCAGTTGTAAGAATCCACAATTTATTATACCTTATTTTGAAGTTATAATTATGTTTCACCTTGTATATTATTTCATACAAGATTGAACACATTTTGAAACATATTTGTCTACTTAAAAAAAGCTTGAAATTTGTTGTTGAACTTCACTTTTTGAATGGTGCTTCAAATCCAAAAAGCTAGAAATGAAATGGTGGTTTAATAACACGAACTTCTCAAACAATTTGTTTTGGTTTCATACCAATACCATAATTTTATTTTTGGAGATCTAAGGTGTGACCATGGAACCCATTGTGACAAAACAATTTTAAAGACCATTATTTGACCATTCCTTTTGGCTAACTTGGAGCCTTCTGTTTTTCTCCCTCATTCCCTTTTCTTCTTCCTAAATCCTAAACTCTTACCCATCTTCTTGTTTAGGCAAAGAAAGATGTTAAAAAATTAGGGAGGCCTTTGTTGAATGATGAAGAAATGCAAAACATACCAACAGGAACACCATTTGGAGCGAGTGGTGACAAACTTGCAACTAGTAAAGGTGCTTTTCATAACATTTCCTGCCCAGTTTGCAATGGAACCACTGAAGACAACACATGATGATACTAGAAGCCACATATCATGCATACCTGCAAATTGATGTTAAATGCTAGATGGTTACTATGCAGTAGGAAGTGGCCTATCATGTGCAAGAATGATTTAAACCTCAATCTTATTGGGTTTGGGAACAAAAAATGAAATCCCATTTACTCCATAGAATCCCAAGTCTCTTTAGGGTGGGCTCCATGGGCTTTGGTGAACCAGCAACACCTACACTAGTACCATGGTAAAAACCCCCAAGTTTTACTTCTTACAAATATGTCATCCATTGATTAAATTAGGGTTTTTGAGTCCAAATTTAACATTTCCTGAGTTAAGTATAATCTCTAATAAGAGTCATCACTCAAGAAGGTTACGGTACCAGTGTGTACTGTAGGTGCTACTGTCCATGATCTTACAAATCTAAAACTCTTACCTCCATACGATGACAAGGGTGGGCATCAAGAGTGTTTTTTTTTAAAAAATTCTGGCAAAACTTGACAATATGGTGACGAAAAAAAAGGCCCTTGCACCAAGTAAAATGGCTTTTTTATGGGGGGGAAAAATGACCTAGTGTTGCCACATTATGAGAAAAATAAATTGAACTCACCACATTTAGACAATAGGTTGTAGCATGTCGTCAAACCATAGCATGGTTCCTATGCTTTACTACTTCCCTCTCTAACATTTAGCCAAATCTGGCTAAATCCTCTTGTGAATGACTGCCAACCCACCTACCTAACAAACTAGGAAAAAAAACACTGCCCATCAAGCATAGCATGGGTTCATACAATTTTCTACTTTCCTCTTTGACAAGTAGCCAAATTTGGCTAAGTCCTCTTGTGGATGATCGCGAACCAACCCACCTACCTCACAAATTAGGAAAAAAAAAAAAAAAAAACACTGCCCATCAAGCCTTAGCATGCTCATTTTCTGGAACTGAGAATTCATTAAAGAATTGACAAATAATTTGGCGTCATGACTCATGACCTGTGGTCACCCATGATCAACCTATTATTCCACAAGGAGGAAGTACAAAAGGGATGAGACTGGAAAATGGACTAAATTCAAGACGTGTGCATTACAAGTCCATTGAGGTCACCACATCATATTAACAGCACTCAATGATGAAGGAAACTAAATGAAAGCCCTGGATCTAGGCCTATCACATAGTAATAGTTTTCTATGAGAATAAACCTGAATCTTGTACCCTCAAGGTACAAAGCCATATAATGGCTACTTCGTAATCATATAAATCGCCTCAAAGCATCATGTATTCTATGATGGCACAGAGCCTACCCATCATAATGTCTTTTTTCTGAGTTTTGTCATTTTAGCCAAAGTGGCAAATCATCCACAAGAAGAGGATTTAACCAAATTTGGCTATAAATGAAATGTTTGAAGCTAAATGAATTTGAGCATCCTTCTACATTTTTGGCTACCCAATGGAACATACCTGATAATACAAATCTGGGGATCTCTTTTTATTTCTTCTGGCAATTTAAGAATCCCAAAAATCACTTACTTAATTCTTGCATTTTCTGTTGTAAGTTCCAACAGAAAAAAAGAACCTTGCTGCTCATCACACCAGGTAAGATGGAGCTTGAGCCGAGAGATCTTTTTTGTTGCGAATTCTTTTGTGGAAAGTTTTCATTTTGGGAAATATATATATTAAAAAAAAGGATCTTCTGTCAAAAGCTCCCTGTTTTTGAACAAAATTGCCAGTAAACCAAAAAGCCAAAAATGAATCGCCACAACTGCATACAACATGCAAGGGTGCTTCAGATTTTTTCTACTTTCATATTTTGAATATCACCAAAATTTGGCTAAATATTCTTGTGGATGATTGCCACTACATCACAAAATTGGGGGAAAAGAAATCACTGCTTGGGCCTTTTAACTGAGCTAGCGAGTTAACAAGTTTGATTCTGCCATGGACCAAAATGACAACAAAGGTAACACGTCCTAGGTAGCTGATCATAAAGAAATAAATGTCTGAATAAGCTGATTACAAGAAATAATCTGTTTCTAATTTAATCATATGTGCTGCCAAAAAAATCTCCATTCAATTTTCTATTAAGAAATGGGGAGAATCAGCCACTGAAAGAAGCTGTCATAAATGTGATAATTTTGTACCAGCAAGGGTACAACAAAGAGGATACAATTACTACTTATAACAACACAGGTCAAATAATTCATTAGAGTGAGTAGTTTTCATACGTGCCATTGATAATATTAGCTGAAATCTTTAGTTATCTTTTTAAAAAATGGGTCTAGCAGCCCCAATGTGAATCTTTCAGAATTCGACTAGTGTCTGTTGTTTGTCCTATTGAGCTCCATCTACAAAGAAATCCTTCATATTTTCTTGCACCTTCTTACATCTGAATACAACAATAACAACCTCTGCATACAACAACAAAACTTATATTGTGTGTTGAATGGTTGCATTGCAGATCCCATCATCAAAATTTGAAAACTTAATGAAGCTTTGGTGTTTCTGACCTAGGCAAAACATGTTTGGTAGGAATCTCAATGTCCAGGCACACTTTGAATTACTAATGTGTAAACACAAAGTTTTCATCTTCACATATGCAATTCCATTACTCAAAGAATCCATCAAAAATCCATTGCTGCCATTTGAGATTTGTTTAGCAATCCTCTTTTGCTGCCTTAACAGAGTGGAGTCTTCAAACTTGGAAATAGTTTTGAAAGGTGCATTGAGCCTCCACAACAAAGTGTAAAGTTGTACAATTGGGACCAAAGCAAGGGCAACAACACTACTGCAAGCGCAAAAATATTTGCAAAGTGTGAAGGGGATGCCTCAACCAGTCATGATTTCTCTCAAACACCATTGCAAGGAGTTGATCCACTTGTTCTTCTATCTCTGCAAGTATTTTTTCTTGCCACCACAAGTCCAACCTCTTGCCTGATCGACTTTCTCTTGCAGAACATTGTAGCCAAGCTCGAGATGTTGGAAATTGCTTTATTTCACAAAATCAACATCCATAAGAAAACATTTTTTGGACAATTACCTTTGGACAATTTAAGGTATTCTCACCATGGCCTTTGATGATGGGGCAAAAGTTCACGAATTAAGCATTCTTTTGTTGGTATAACAACTTCCTTTATGTAGGCAATATACCCATAATTCATTTATCAGCCTATCCAACACCTTATTCCTAAAACCAATTGATGTCACGATTGTGCTATTAAGGCCACCCATTAAGTCTTGAGTTTGCAAACAAAAAAAATTAAGAGAAGAAGTGAAATGCACTTCTTACAACATTGAGATGACAAATAATCAGTGGCAAGAAGTTATGCCATAGTAGTACAAATAGACTACTGATTTTTCAAAGTGACAAAATCTATAACAAACTTGGTAACAACAAACTACAAATTTTAAACATCCAAACCTGTGAAACAAATACAACTTCAAAAAATAAAAATAAAAATTTCAATGGAACAAATGACTTCAAGAATACAAATGATTTAATTATTTCACATCAAGAGTACAATGGTAAAATTTTCTCCCTTTCTTGACACAAAACAATTCTACACCTAAATACATCAAAACAACGATGAAAATTTAATCTTCAAAACAATGACTACCCTAAAAATAGTTAATTTCCTAAACTTACTCCAAAATAAACTATTCTTAACATTATTTACAACTAGGAAATCCTAATTAATAGTCAACAATTTATTAGTAAAATTTCAGTTTTAAAATTAAGATATTTTTTCTATTGTAAAATTTCAATAGGTAAAATTTGATCATTTTCTCGATAGATTAATTTTGGTAATAGTTTTGGTAAATTGGTAGACTAATTTTGGTAATATTCTTGATTTTACACTTTTTAACATATGCACCCACATGATGAATATGGAATAAACAATAAAACAATGTTAAAACTCTACATAATCCTAATAATTAGGATTAGGTGGCAAACTTGAATGGACCCAGGTCAAGAGAAGGAGAGAATTGTTAAGAAACCTGAATGTAGTGCAGGCACTTGACACACCATAACAAGAGGAAAACTCAAAAAGTAATAGCAACTAGGAGCCCATTACAATCACAATCAAGCTTTCAAAGTTACTTGAAATTTATAAGGCAAAAAGTGAAACAAGCCACATAGGTAGCACATGAAGCAATCAAAATGATAACACAAAGTTCAAACTAGTGAAGTTGTAGTGGACCAGTTTACCCAAAAACAAATGGACAACCATGATAGTGATTAGGGAGTGATTAACATAGAATAAGAACATAAATGCAATTTCTACCCCACCTAGAACATCACACCTTGGTTGAACTAATTTCACCAAATGTAATTGAGTAGTTTAAGAAAATTTTCACTTTGCCTACACATTCGTGCTTCCATTTGTTGTAAAAACCATACCATCACGCCCAATCATTCTATATAGCAACCACAATACTGTCAATAAGTTCAAGTTGCAAAATAGCCACCTAGGCCACCTAGAAGGATGGGCATAGGTTTGAGAATTATGCATACATTTCTTTACTACGACCTAATCCCATCAAAGCATTTAGTCTTGGTCAATGTTAACCTTTTAATGGTGTCGTAATGGCTATTACCATGTGTTTGCTTGTCTCCTTCACTTATTGCATTTAAAAAAATAAGCACACATGTATTCACCCCTCCTAATTTCACATTTTTGGGGTAGGCTTCCTATTTTTTTGTTTTAATCTCTCTTGATGTCACAATTTCATGTTTCATTCCAATGCTTGAACTTCTAATTCCAATGACCAACATCACCCAATATTTATACCACTTTGCATAACAATATGTATGAATTGAAAAACAATCACAATAGAAAGTTTTTTGAACAACTTCATGGATATACGTTGCATTTTGAGCTTGGTAATTATATGTTTGGACTTTGATGTCATGAAAACCTCCATGTCCTCACAAGTAGTAATTTTAGTGTTATCTACAAAAGTACTCATTGCAAACTTCACGTTTCCAAATTCCCATTAGTTTTTGACCACCACCATCAAGCACATGAATGAGACCCATCACTTCCTTTATGATGGCCCTACAATTCTTTAGTAGAGTCTATGAATTGTATGAATCACATAGAAACATTGTCGAAACATAATCTCCCATTAATCTGGTTTCTTGCCAAAATGTCATGTGAGAATTAACAAATAAAAATATATTGGTCAAATTCATGTCTGATAGAGATACATGTCCACATGCCCAAAGCAATTTCGAAACATGCAACATTCATCTTCAAGAAAATTTGGAGCTTCCAACCATGGGACCATGCTCTCAAATATAGTTGAACACAAGCATCATATGCTATTACAACCTACCTTACTGCCTACCCCTTACCCCATGACAAAACCATCCTTTCGCACTAACACCACTAACCAACCCACTAACACCCAATATTAGTATTAATATGCATTATAATATGTATGTAGAGAAATATGAGCAACAGAAAGGTTTTTAAATCACTTCATGGGTATACCTCAAGCACTTTAACATAGACAATGATAGGTTCCTATCTAGATCAATGTGGATAGGAAACTTGTAGATGTTGAAATAGTTGTTGTCTACACACCCATTTTTCTCAAATAAGTCCACGCAAGACATTGCAAAACATTTTCATCATTAAAATTTCCTATGTGACTTGTAAGAATTATTTGGTTTTAAACCTATTCAAAAATAGAATTGACATAAGACTGCAATACATTTGAATATGCTATGAAAACAATTTACATTAATTTTACACAAGTAAGAAAGAGTATTAATAGAATGGAAATATTCTGTAATATTTCAGACATAGAGATTGAGTGTAGATTTTGTGGTAGGAAGTTTAGTTTAAGAATTGCAAATTTTAGTGCTTACTAATGGCCCCATATGTACATTAGCACATTTGTGTTTGCACAAATGTTATAATTCAAAATTTGAATATTTTATTATTAATGTAGGTTGTTATCATGGGAACATCAAGGTGTAAGTAATTTTTTTTTTGAAAATGGCATGTAAATAATGTAAATCAAGAAGATCTTATTCGAGCATTCTCCTATTCCTACCCACAACTCTATCAAGTTCTTCTTATGCCTTTATCTTAATGCTGGGATGATAGATGAGTTTAGCTAATGTCCATGACTCTATGTCAATGAACATAGTAAATGTGACTTGCACATATCTTATTTAAAGATGCATAATATAATATTGTAACAATATATGCATGTACCACTAGAATTGCCATGATTGATGTTTCATCAAGTTTCTCATTACATTTAACAAAATTTCATCAAAATCTTTTATGGT
>Ga0209208_10001237_pt1 | contig 35752 bp, 35 predicted proteins | sample S1TSphfallax_3_FD_187694 | JGI IMG/M metagenome (GOLD analysis project Ga0209208, IMG submission 187694) | Host-associated microbial communities from peat moss isolated from Minnesota, USA - S1T2_Fd - Sphagnum fallax MG (SPAdes) (version 2) | ecosystem: Host-associated > Plants > Peat moss >...
GAAACCACAAAACTAAAAAAAAAGAAAAAAAAAAACTAATAATAAGAAGTTCCTGACAGAAGTTGGGAAGGTCGGGTTCTGACTTCCTAATTCGCTGGTAAGTCAAACTGGTAGGCCGTCTCGGCGCCGGTTGCGGGCTCGAATCCGCGAGCAAACGTGGTGTTTCACTGGAGAGGCTTTTTTTCTAGCGCACCGTGCAACAAAAGAGCGAAGACGCAGGCGAGAGAGAGAGAGAGAATTGCAAGGATTTCCAAGTGTCACAGATCAATTGCTCTCTCGCCTTTGATAGTTTATTTCCGCTTAAGACGATTTTACAAACACGTTTGTTTGAGGCTTGAAAGCTCAAGATCTGCCCAACAATTCATGTCTTACGGGTAAAGGCATAGTTGCTGCTGTTACTACTCTGCGGCGGATGAGGGAGAAGAACACTGATCACGATGCAGTCAAGGAGGTTAGGGGTGCAGCAGCTTGTACGCGTAGCAGCACCATTGGCGCTGCTGCTGCTGCTGCTGGTTGCGGGAACACAAGTAGTTGTAGTAGAGGGAGCCGGAGTGAACAAGGAAGTTTGGGGATCAATGAGTGCCAAGATATCGGGGATCATCATCCCTGGCTTTGTTTCCTCACAGCTGCGAGCATGGGCAATTCTCGATTGTCCTTACACACCACTCGATTTCCGGCCACTGGATCCTGTGTGGCTTGACACTAAGAAGGTTAGAAGAACTCATAAAACGCTCTCTCTCTCTCTCGCATAGTATTCTTCTCAGTTTACGAAGTTATTGAGCTTTAGAAGAAGCTGCGATATTGTTGCTGTTGAAGCAGCTTTGTTTGCTCCTCATCGCAACAGAGTCTCAATCTTTTTTTCTTGAATCGTTCTTTCCTTTTCTTTCTGTCTGTGTTTTGTAGGTTTTGTCGGCCACCAATTGCTGGCTCAAGTGCCTGCTTTTGGATCCCTTCACACAAGCTGACCATCCGGAGTGCAAGTCACGTGCTGATACTGGTCTTTCTGCTATTACTGAGCTCGACCCTGGCTACATCACAGGTCTAGTCTTCGAAACCCCGACCCTGGAGATCCACAGTAATCATTAGACTAGGTCTAATCTTTGAATCCCTGGCCCAAGAGCTCCGGGATGATGATGTGACTATTGTTTAGACTCTGCTATAGCATGCTGAGCAGCTATGTACTTAAAACCCTTGAATGGCTTTAGATGTCTAAGTATGTACCTATATGGCAGATCATAATATGGAAATTTTCTACAATTTTGTGGAACTTTTTGCTTCTTGCCATCAGGCCAGTTTCCACTGGTATAGCATGCTGAGCAGCTATGTATACTTTAAACCCTTTAATTTCTATGATGTGTATGTAAGTAAGTATATGGTGGATCATCATATGGAAATTTTCTAAAATTTTGTATGGAACTTTTTGAACTTCTTGCTGCTGCCAGGCCATGCAGTTTTCCAATCTCCAAATAGACTGACTGGTGGGGTTTGTTTGGTGGGGTCATGTTACTACAGGTGCAGTGTCTTCAGTATGGCGGCAGTGGGTGAACTGGTTGGTGGAGTTTGGGATTGAGCCAGATGCAATTGTTGCAGTGCCATATGATTGGCGACTATCAGGTTCACTGTTAGAGGAGCGGGACCTTTATTTCCACAAGCTCAAGTGTGTAACACTAGAGAGACCTTGTGAAAGACTTTGCTTCAGACGTTAAATTCTTTTTCATTTTTGCACACATGGCCCAATGTTTAGAAGAATTGAGTAAAACATTTGTCTCAATTACAATGTCCCATCGGTTTCTTGATTGGTCAACAAGACCCATCATAATGAATGAGCTTCTAAACTACTCGAAAATTGTGAATCTGGAGATTGTCTTGTCATTTGGTTTCTGCACTACAGTGGTGCTCCAGCTCACGAAGTGTGAATTGCTAATCATCTTTGGAGATGATTTTTTGCAGGTTGACATTTGAGACAGCACGCAAACTGCGGGGAGGTCCAACTTTGGTGTATGCTCACTCAATGGGCAATAATGTGTTCCGCTACTTCTTGGAATGGCTGAAACTGGAGATTGCACCCAAGCAATATATGGCATGGCTTGATGACCATGTCCACGCCTATTATGCTGTTGGTCTGTCTCTCTCTCTGTATCCTGATGAACACCTCCTGAATGGTGCATTGCTTTATACTCTTTTTGTTGAATGAGCACAGAAAAACACCATGTGATAGAGATCTGAAGATTTCAGGCTTCTGTGATGCTGGTGGGTGGCAACTTTTGTTCAGGAGCTCCTCTCTTAGGTGCAGCTGAATCTGTGAAGGCTTTGATGATAGGTGTGACTTTTGGGCTACCCATACCTGAGGTAGTACTCCTTTCTATCACACTCTATGTTGCCACTTGTTTGAACTTGTGAATTGATTGAGTTGTGACCAGCCTGGAGGTGGATGCAACTACTGCTTAATATCCTTGATGACATGCAGCACCTGTTTCTTTTGTTTACTGTGAAACATTTTTGTTGGGTTCTTGTGTGTCAATGAGTGTTTTTACAGCATCCAGTTTGTGTCAAAACAGAGGTTTTATGTGTGTGACACAATGTTGGATGAGCTTTACAGGGGACAGCAAGATTGCTCTGCAACTCATTTTCATCATCACTTTGGATGTTACCGTTTTCAAAGCATTGTCATGTTAATGACAGAATATGCAGCAAAAGACAATGTGCTGATGGCAAGGTGGGCCCCCACTTTTTCTGTGACAAGAATGAGGCTGAGGGAAACTCCTCGAGTTGGCCAGTTGACATTGCAAAAGTTGAGTTCCCTGCCTCTCCAGGTGAGATACAGCTGCTTTGGTTATGACCTGCATTTGTTTGTTGTCTGCTTTAGGTTGGATCCTGTAAAACAAAAGCTCATTCGATGGTGGTTCCTTATTTAAAGGACATCAGTCTTCAGTCAAGTGCTCAACATTCCACCATTCCTTCTTCTGGAACGGTATTATTTCCTGCTGTCACCTGCAATTATTAACACTGCATTTGCAAATTGAGTTTCAGGGAGCTGTCCAGCTGTGGCAATGGTTACATATCCAGATGTGTCACCTCAGCCCGAATCAGCTGTGGTCGAACGCTCTTATTCAGCACACCAGATATCAGATGGCACTTTTCTGAAAGATCTTATGGATGTTGATGTCCACAGCACAAGTTCCTTTCACCATCTTATCAAGTTATTTCTCTGGAATCCTCTCTTCATTCCAATTACTTTTTCTTCTTGGAAAGATAATCTGAGTTCTAATTTCTGTTCCCACTGGGTGTCTACCTATTCTAGGGAAGACTAATGCTCATGGATGTTTTACAAAGATTGATGCCAATGAGCACAACCCCCCAAAGGGAGCAGTAGATGTAGATAGGCACTTGGGCCTCCTCTCATCTTGTAAAGAGGCTCTTGGTCACACTAGCTTCAGCTGGAGTCATGTAGATCTATAAACCCAATGAGCTATAAGATTCAGAGCCATGATCCCTAATGGCAAATTGAACTCAAGTGAAGTTACCAATCTTGCTCTTGTCTCGCTAGTGGACCCATCATAGAAAGTGAAGGCATGCCTTGAGGATATTGGTCTTGTGATGACAGGTACTATTTGGAGGATCCCATATTGAATCCGTTGACCCCCTGGACAAGGCCACCAATTCAGAATGTCTATTGTGTATATGGTCTGGACTTGAAGACAGAGGTCAGATTTCAAACCCCTAGTTGTTCTGCACAAATTTTGAGTATTCAAGAGCAAAGTCATTAGTGCTTGTTAAGTCTACGATTGTAGACATGATTCGTGATTAATCTTTGTTGTCAATAATGATGCGTAATTTTTTGCTAAAATTGGTTGGGTGATGTGTGTGGTCAGATCGGGTACCATTTTGCACCCAGTGGGAAGCCCTATCCTGACAATTGGGTCATCTCAGACATTATTTTTGAGAATGAGGGTGGCACTCTACAATCAAGGTTAGCTTCTTGTTCTTCCAGTTTCAAACTTCTGTTCTGGTAGGAGAGAGAGAGAGAAAGTTTGAAGAGTTTTCTAAGCCAGTGTGATAAATGTTGCTGATTAAAATCAGTTTGACTTAGTTGATGATGATGGGTGTGATTCTTGACTGGGTGACCTGAGGTGCTATCTCAACAAGTAATAGTTGTAATGTGGTGGCCAGGTCAGGGGTGAGAGTCAGTGGTACTTCAAGTCCAGCCAGTGGAGATATCTCGGTATGATCTTTGCTGTTCTTCGTAATTATCAAGTCTGGTATGAGGTTTTGAGCTAATGTACAATCAGTCAAGGTTTAATTGTGGTTAGAAGGTGTTGGGTTTAGGGTTTAGGAGGTCACAGCTGCTGTGGGGTGAAGAGGCAGATTGTAAGGCATTATTTTGTGCAGCACTGTTATTTGCTGCATGGAGTAGATTGATTGGAAGGGAGGAGTTGGCAGGTACCATACAACTCTCTGTCGTACTGCAAAACATGGCTGGGGCCTCAAGTCAACATCACAAGAACTCCCCAGGTCTTTCCTTACCCTTTGTTATTGTATGTAACAAACTTTTGCTTGACTTCAAACTGTACCCATAATTTTTATGGAGGTATGGTACCATGTTTGCTCTTGTCAAATATCGACTGCAAAGCCAAAAGACCTGGCTGGAGAGCAGTTGTCTTGGAGATGGACAAAGGTATAGAGAGAAGATTGTTAGCTAGGGAGCAGACAGTCAGAATGTTTTTATATTCAACATAATGGTGATCAGTTTGGCGGATTGTGGCAGACTGCACATGAGGTGTGTGATATACAACAGGAGCTGAATGTGCTGCACGACTTTGACACTGATATTATACCAAACATGACAAGAGAAGGGGGTGCCAAATACATCACATATTATGAGGATGCTGTCAGCCTTCCAGGGAAACGAACTGCTGTTTGGGAGCTTGACAAAGGCATGTTCACTTTTGTGAGTCACCTTGTGCAAACAGAATCACATCAGACTGGGAGACTTTGCTCATAGAATGAGGCAACATGCACAAACTAGCCAAGATAGTTTGTGCAAGAGTAATTTGAGAGTAGTTTTGACTCCTAAGCTATTTTCAGCAGGTCTTCAGATAGATCATTCAATGTGTTAACTGGGGGTGAATTTTGCAGTGGATCACCGGAACATAGTACGGTCCCCAGTGTTGCTGAGGGAGCTGTGGTTGGAGACTATTCACAGCCTCCACCCAGATGCTAAGCGGCATTTTGTGTCTAAAGGTGAGTCCTTTCAACATCAAAAGTGCTCATTTCATACTATTGGTTAGAGTGTTGAGAGAAGGACTATTGGCTTCACAATCGTAAGAAGAGCTCTAAAGGTGTGAGAGTTTTGACAAAACTGAACTGAGCTGGTCACATATGCGGTGAACAGAGCATCGGGAGCCAATGAGGGATGAGGATTGCTATTGGGACTATGGAAGAGCACGCTGTAGTCACCCAGACCACTGTGAATACAGGTTTGAATGTTTTCAAACCACTAGGTCTGTTGTGATACTTATCACATGGTCTTTTTTGCCAGACTTTTTCTTCATAATTGATCATTTTTGTGACCACTTGTCAGTAGTCATCAATCGATTGCCCATCTGTGGAAAACATTAGATAGAATTTTCATCTACCATTGTATTTGAATATCTTGCCTGGGGCTTCTTGACATACATGTGCAATTCATGATTATTTCATATTCATTAACATGGGTGTTGAACTTGCAAGATATTGAACTGCTTATAAGGATCAGTACAGAACTTTACATTTCTTGCACTTGGCAATGTTGTCAAACCTTATTTCTCATGCATGAGACACCTGCAGAAAGGGAGATGACTCACCCATCTCTGTACTTCAACTGTGTTCGCCTGTTCCATTAAAGATGGCATTTTGTGTATTTGCAGGTACGCGTTTGGGGATGTGCACTTGGGACAAAGCTGCCGGCTGAAAGCCAGTTCTGATAAGGACCACATTCTGAACTACCTCTGAGCTTTCTCCTCTTTGTTGTACTATTGGAGCCTCCTATCAGTTGGCCTACTAGTGGGATCTGATATCAGATCAATGGAAACTACTCAGGAGTCGTCACTCTTCAAAGATCCAACAAGACCCATTGAAGGGACAACAGCCAGTTTCCAAGTATCAGGTTCTGCACACCAAGATGATTTTGGTTGTATCTGGAAACTCTCTGTTGAACACTGAAAAGCTTGATCAAGCAACACCAGGAATAGCCAGTCACCACAAAATTGAACCTGAGTTTCAAAATGAGGTCAACACAACAAGACTCCTGTTCACTTAATTTGACACACTAACACGATTGCTGTCATTTCACACACATACAAATTCCCCTATATTGGATCCTCTTAGAGACTCTTTCATCTGTTCTTGTCCTCTCAACTAATTTAAATCTTTCTAGTGGCCAAAGCCAAAATTGGGTGATGCTATTGACCCTTAGGCAAGAGATTGCTGAGATCTAGCACATGGTTCACTTGGTGAATGTCAGCCCACTTCCACATTTAGAGATATTCTATATCCACCGCTGACTATTGGGTGGATGTATTTGTGTCCCATGTAGCAAAATTGAAATTCTGCTCTGCTACACAATCATTTTCCAATACAATGTCAATTTTGATTGTAGACTCAAATGTAACTTTACAGCTTTGATGATTATGTATGTTTTCCTCAAATATGCAGCTGCTCAGTGCTAACTACATAATAGGAGTTTGTGACTTTTGGAAACAGTAGTGATCTCAATTAGAAAGCACAATTTACATGATCCTTCCTTTCTGGCCCAGTTTCTCCTATATTAATACACAGCCAATAGACAAATTCATTGTGGAGAGAAACTGGTCCATGCATACCATACCATGTCCTATGCATACCATACCATGGCAAATGCTTTCAAAGGCAACATCCAATTGTAATATGTACCATTTAAGGTGGTCAAATGTCACCTTTCATAAGTTCAAACTAAGCCACATCCAACACTGCCATGATGTATCTAGGTCGATTGCAAGCCCCCAAGATTGCCTTCACGTGATTCCCTACAAGTGTTTTTTTCCAAGTCAATAACCCCAACTACAACAAGCACAACAAAAGGGGCTTCTCAAAGAGATTGCATTTCCACCTTCACTAATTTGACTTCTCACATCTCTTGTTCATCATGTCTTGCCTTCAATGCTAGTCATGATTGACATGGTTCTCTCAAGTCTACAACATTAATGCCTCTTACTAAGTTTGAATTGCATCCTCTATCCTTTAAACTCCAAGACGAACAACTTTATTTCTTGTTTTAGTGGTTGTATCTTTTGTACACCTTAGACAACTTGTGCACATCCATTTCAACATGATATGTTGAAACTTCCAAAAAACATCCTTATTTAGCTTCTACTCCCCCATTGTAGTTTTCAAATCTTCAACTTGTGCGATTATGGAACTAATACATTAATCTTCAACTATTTGCATTTAGCTCTTAAGTTCAAAATTTTCTTTCTCTAATGAAATTTTCTCCTTCATGTGTTGAAGTGAAGCTTCAAGTGTTAAGCATTTTACTTCAACATCACTACACAATTGCTTCTATAATGGTAAATGTGTTTTTTGCTTGCTCACACTCATTCTCTAGCCATTTTATTTTCAAGACTAACTCATGAATTTTCTACTCCTTGTTTTTTGTCATTCAAATATACAAACATTAACACAACTACACAAGATGGGTGTAGTCCATTATAAATTTCACCATGATTTGGGCGAATATATGATGGTAAAAATGGATTATCATTTGGTGAATAAGGACTGGTTGCTATGAACATGAGTTATTTCACTGACAAAATAACACAAATGGCAATGAAATATGTTCAACAATACATGTGATAAAAAATTTGCTAATTATTGAATTTTCAATTTAATTAATACAAAGTCATTTAATATTTATATACATTTTAATATAATTTTTTATTCATTATATAGGTCAAATTTAAGTAGATCCCAAAAATATGGGAATCCCACCCACCCACATATGTATGCATATATGTATACATACACTTATGCATCAATCAATCGAATTTGAACCAACAACACTAGCAAGTGAATAGGTTCAAGTGAGCAACTAGGAATTTTTATAGAATATACCATGCCACTTTATCGAATATTCTCAAAATATTCCCTTGCCACATGGTTGTACCTTTTGGGATGTGGTTAAAGATTCCTTGTTGACATGAAAAATATTTTGCCACGTGGACAAGGTTCTAACTTCAAAACACACAAACTATTTTCTTTTGGAAGTATTTATTTGTTAAAATGGTGGTTCAAAATTGTACCCATAAACCTAGGGGTTTTTTAAAGATTGGAAACCACCTTAGAAATAATCACAAAAATAGAAATGATTAGCCCATCCAAGGATGATAAAAATATAGCATATTCCATAAATGATATTCATTACATCGTGAAATTAATGGAAGTTCTCCACCAACACTAACATATAAGACTGTAAATAGTGAAAATGAAATAAGCACTCCAAAACTTTATGCAAAATCCAATTTTATTATAATCTCATTAACTCTCAAATGTTTTAACACATGCCAACAACCATTGAACCTCGTCCCAACTCCATGTAGGATAATGAATGAACTCTTTAAACTACCCAAAATACATTATGTTTGTAGGATATGATACAAGTGTTTTCATTGCACCCATGTTCTACACATGTCCAAAGAAGCTATTGACATGACAATGGAATATATGCAAGAGCAACATGGGCAATTGTCACATTGAAATGCTTGTGATTGGAGAGTATGCTATAGATTCGCCCATACCCAGGGGGCTAAACATCTACAAGGGGTAGACTAGTAGAAGGACTGAACAATTTATCGGCCTCCCAATTGTTAGTGTGTCATTGCATAAACATTAAAGGCCTTCTCACCTTCTTGCCACAACAAAATGTGGGCCAACTGCTTACATATGCAAGTTTGATTACATTTAATGTATAGGTTGAAGGAACCTGGAAATTGCTTGAAGTGGAAGGCTCACCTTTAAATAAACTTTGAGGGTTGTTCTTGTGTTCAAAGTCAAATAAAAACCCAACCTCTTCCAAATATGATCCCTTTTTCTAATTAAGGTTGAGACCATGTTGAACATGCCATACAATCAAGACATGTAGCCTAACAACAACATACTTTTGAGAGAACCCATCCACATAAATGTTGAAGTCATTTGGATTGAACCGATGCTTATGATGCTTAAAAGCCCCATATTGAAATTGGGCCCAAAAACCAAAATAACATGGAGTTAAAGTCCTAGATGTCGTCTTGTGTGTATTGATTTTCCATATGCACTTCACATTGGTATTTCTTTTGCAATCTAAAATGTTGCACTACAAAATTAGGAGGGCACTAATCAATATGTCAAAAAGCCATCCCCACACATAATCTCAATGACCATTACGCCACCTTGAGAAAGTATAGGAAAGATATTTTGTGCAACACATGGCAACCCATGGATGTCCAAGTTGTCAACACTATTGGGTTAACAAGCAAAAACAACCATATGAAGATGAAAGAAGTTGACATGGTCAAGCCTATGTGACTTGTCCCCTTGGAGAAAAGTCAACATTGTGCTTGGCATAACCAAATACCTCTTCACCTTCCAAATGAGGAGTTTGTTTCGAAAACAAGAACTCATAAGCATAATTGGCAATGGTTGCCACAAGATTAGAAACATCCCCTCAAAAGGAATTCATTTGTATTAAGACCTTGCCCAAAAGGACCTCCTCACAAGTAATGTTAATATAGAATGGACCATTTAAAAGCTTGAACATAATAGTCATAGGTGGTTGTGTACAAGGAGGTGCCACACTTTCTTGATTGTTGTAACTAGATGTTATGCACATTTTCAACAAGATTACAAGTCAACATATCTACCCACTCAATATTGTTAAACTTTTGCAAATACCAAGAAAAGAAGATTGGACCATAAGTGTAAGAACTAGAAGATAGAAGATAAATCCCTTGACATAATATAGGACATGATATTCTTGCATGGGCCATGAATCGTTCCATTGTTTGACACAAACTAAAAGGCAAGCTAGTTACCAAGTTTGTGAATAATAGATTTAGACATAGTTCTCAACAAAAACCATTAGCAACAAATAATTACATATTGAATGTCCACCTCTTTTAAAGACTTGAATTTTTTTAATTTGAAGCAGAGGGCATTCTGTTGATCTTTTAGTTTAGGTGTAATTAGTTGTTTGTTATGCCTATTAAGTGATTGAATCCAATGGAACAAACATGTACCTTCTTTGTCAACCATCTTCGCAACGACATCCTTAGAACCATAATTAATTTTGACAACATTCCAATTTGCTTATGCACTATCCACCATGGATCCTTTGAAGCTTGGTTCAACATACCCATGTTTGAGCATTGTGTGGTTGAGCTTTGTCCAAATGATCTGTTATGATTCGGTGTTTTCAGATTGCATGTCGCAAACTACAATGGACATGACTTTGCAATATCTCATATCATAAACATGGTAGGCCATCGTTGTCCAACTAACGACTTACTTCACATGGTCAAACATGATTCAAGAGTCTCCAAATCACCCTTAAGTTGCATTTGTGCAATAAACCCAACTTCTCTCCCAACACCATTGATAGACATCTAGAAAAAAAAGATATTTTGAATAGATATTTAATTGGGAAACATGCTTCCTAAATGAAATTGTAATGACTCTTGGACTTAAACTCAAGGATGTTGTCAATGTAACCTCCACTTGGACGTTGCTTGAACAAAATACAAGGTTGTGTACATTTGAAGAGCTCAAAACAATGAATTTGTCTTGAATTTGTTCGAGTCAATGGCCTTTGAGAACCTCACCACTATTGTCACGACTATCATTGAACAAATGTTTAACAAGGAAGGATTTACTAATGCTTAAAGATATGGTAGATATTTTTGCATTGAACATTCGATTGACCTCCTCCTCTATCAATTATTTACTCTTATCCACAATCTTTTTACACCTACCATCTACAACAAGGTGAATCACAATTCTTGAAATAGATTAGAGTTTATAAAAAACATAATAAATATGACCTTTACAAGGATCTACATAGAAAGGGGGGAATTGAAGAATTTGCAAACGAAGGACAAACTTGGAGATCCAAGAACAACATGTCCTTTCATTGGAAGTTGGGCTAACTTTTTGAACTAGGTAGTCTCATTACAAGCCTTGAAATGGATTAAGCAATCACAATTGCTTTCAACACAACGCATGTGACCCAAATAACAAACCTTATTGAAACTAAAGCCAAAAATATTTTTGATATTGGTTGGACCAAACATCATACTTTCTATCCATGCCTTACATCTACAATGAAGATAGATTACTAGGGCATAGTGGAGGGATTTTGAACAAAATGTCACCATTGAATGTTGTGGGCAAAAAAAAAAAACAATTTGAATTGTAATCTTGTTGTAGTCCAAATTACGCAACTCATCATGCCAAAACAGGGAATTACAACAATTGAAATCGATAAGCATTGAGGGTATTTAGTCATTGTGAACAAATAATGAAATGTTATAAGGAAGTTTATTAGTGAAAAGCAAAAAAAAATTGAATAGTTAGGTGCAAGGGTAATTATGGTTATAGGTTCAATGAATTCCAACCATTGAAAGAAGTCCACGGGCCAATTAAGTTGGAAAAGATAAGGAAGATGGTAGGATCCATAAAATGATGAAAAGGTTAAGATAGTTTTGACACCAGGTCATTTCAAAAGAGAGCACATAATAGAACACAAAAGTTTATAATATAGAGGCATCAAATTTCATAAAAGATAAATATCCTACGGAATGAAAGAAGCAAATTATTTGTGAGATGTAAAAACATATAAAAAATGTGGAAAGAGTTTGATAGAAGAAAAGACATCAACACGGACATAATTAGATGCCAACAAAACATAGAAGCACCATGGCACCAAAGAAGACTAAAGGATTCACTTTGAAGATTTACACGTAAAAGGTGAAAGACTTTTAATGATTTCAAATTTGATTGCAAAAATCAACAAATGCAAACTTTTGTATGTGCTAATCTATTTAAAACAATTATATGGGTGCAATCATACTAATATGTACCATTAACAATTGTAACCATTGCTTAATTTTTAAAATTTTGGATTGTAAAAAAATAAATTATAAATAGAATAATTTTTAATAAAGTGTTATTTTGAATAGATTATGGATATATCATAAAATTTTGGAATCAATCTAATGAATGAAAAATACATAATTTACAATTTTAAATACTCGTGACTACTGTTTAAAAATGGTTTTAACATTAAAAAGCACAATTTGAAAATATTTTCTTATGACATTTTTTTGATATTTTTAATACACACCTTAACATAATAGTATCAAGACATTAAAGAATATATATAAATGAAAAAGTAGTGGTCTATGGGGGCACATGTGGCTCCTTATAAAGTGTTTGGACCCTTACTTGTGAAGGAAATTGAAAAGTCTAAAGGGAGATGACAAATAGATTTCTCCCAAGAAATGGAAGATGAGTTATGCATGGCAAAATAATTTGCACCGGTAAAGCATTGTTAATTTTGTAGAACTTATGTTGTTTTGTTCTAGGGACATGAGTTTATGAGGAATCCACTTGTTTCACCTTGTAGGAAGTTGAAACAGAAACCTCTAAAAGAGGTCAAGGTGAGAGCACATGAGAGCCCTTGAGTTTCAAATTGTAGGTATAACAAACAAAGAAATAAGGTTTCATATTTTAGAAGGTTTCTAATGTGAAGAAGTATATAAGAACATGTCCATAAAAAGTGAAGTCTTTTGTGTTTTGTTTTGTGAAGAAGAAGAGAAGGAGGAAAGTTCAAGAGTCTTGGAGTTCATTCAAGAAAAGACATCCAAGCTCAAGGTATATATATATATATTTATATTTATTTTATTTTTATTTTATTTTTCTTAATTTTTTTCTTTCAATCTTTCTTTCTATTCCTTTTTCTTTCTATCTTTCTTTCTTATTTATTGTTTTCTTTTTGGTAAAAGGTGCCCTAGAAGATCCAAGCTTAAGTTTGGATTTTTGAGGCAAAAAAAGGTTGAACTCAAGCTCAACCATTTTTTTTCCATTGTTGAAGTACTTTTGGTGTTGAGAGTAGCAATGGAACTAGTTCAGTAATGGGAAAAAAAATTGAACTACAACTTTGATTTTGGGTTTCCTCCCCATTATCCCCCAATTATGAATGTTGAAAATTAGTTGGCACGGGTGAAAAAAACTCAAGTTGCAGCTCTAGTTTTGGCATTTTCAACCATTGTCAACTAACTTTTGGTGCCAAGACTTGATCAACAATGGCCAAAAAAACCTGAGCTATAGCTCGGGTTCCTTTTTTTCTTTTTTTCTTGTTTGTTTGTTTTTTCCTCATTGGTTGAGGGCGCTTTGGAAGATCTGAGCTTGCCTTTAGATTTTTTGGGCAAAACAAGGTTGAACTCAAGTTTGGCCTTTGTTTTTCCATTGCTAAACTATTCGAATAACATCAAAACCCAAGTTATAACTCAAGTTTTGTTTTTCCATCGAATTGTTTGGCGATGGAAATAAAAACTTGAGTTATAGCTCGGGTTTTTTATGTTCTCGGCCATTGCCAAGCAACCCTCAATGTTGAGAGTTGTTTGATGATGGCCCAAAAAACCCAAGTTGTAGCTCAAGTTTGATTTCGGCCCCAAGTTGTAGCTTAGGTTTTTTTTTTTCTTCTTTCTTTCTTGTTTTATTTTTGGTTGAGAGCACCCTGGAAGATTCGAGCTTGAGCTTTGATTTTTTTGGTGAAAAAAAGATGAGCTTGAATTTGATTCTACAAAATTTTGTGACGAAATTAGAGTTTAAATGTTTGATTTTTTCGACACCTTTCAACGTTGAAAGTTGCTTGATGATGACCCAAAAAAACCTGAGTTGTAGCTTGGGTTTTTCAATTTTTAGCCATCACCAAGCAACATTTGGCATTGAAAAATGTTCAATGATGGTCAAGAAGGACTCAAATTGCGATTGGGGTCAATTTTTTTCTCTTTCATTTTTTTTTTTCCCTTTTTTTTGGTGGGTTGTAGGCACCTAGTAGTACCTGAACTTGAGCTTGGATGTGATGGAAAAAAAAGACCGAACTTGAGTTTGGTTGTGCAATTTAGCACAATTGAACTTAAGCCCGACATTTTCTCCTCATCATTGAGCAACTTTCGGCATCAAGAGTTGTTTGAATATGGTGGTAATAAGCCCAAATTGCATCTTGGGTCCAAAATTGGACCTAAGTAACAACTTGGGGTTTTCTTTTGTTTTTTGAAAATTGAGTAATTTTTGACATTAATAATTATTCAACTATGTGGTGCAAAAAAACCTAAGTTAATGTTCGGGTCCAAAATTGGACCCGAGTAGAAGCTTGGGTTTTTTTTTTAATTGCAATACCTAGCAACTCTTTTACATAAGTGTATCTTGAATTTTTATGAATAAATTGAATATTTTTTTCTATTTGTTCTTACAAGGTCCTTAAGAAGCACAACTTGCAATCATGGATGTTGGAGAGGTATGATTTAATTGGAGTTGAAGCATTCTTTTTTATTTATGTTCTTTTTCTTTAACTAAGTTTTCTCCTCAATTCAAAATTTGCAAGTTTCAAGAGGTTTGTAAACTCTAGACACCTTGTCTTTTGATAGGACAATCTAAGTTATCTAGATGAATAAAATCAATGTTATTGAGATTTTGGAGAAGCACAAGATGCTTCCCAAGTGCAAGGCACGAATCAAGATGCCATTCTACAAGATGATTTCGATGCCTATAGTCCACCCAACTCTAAAAATTGATGTTTTAAAAATGGAACAATCATTTCATTTTGGCTACTGTGAGGGAGACAAGGTGTTCTATGTGTCCCCATTGGAGTGGAAGGGATATCGATAGGAGGAGCTTCTGGATGGTCATGAAGTCAATTGGAATGCCCATGAGCATTTAGAGAACCAAAGGTTTGAGAACACTCTCTTGGGAGACCCTAACCTCAAATCCCTTTTCAAAGGAATCTTTTTTGTTTGAGATGGTATTCATAGGTTGCAAGCTTGAATGCCATACATACAACATGTCCATGATGATGAACCTTCATGGCATATCTCCGTGGATTCCATATTATTAGACACCTCCCATGGTCTAGTTGGACTTCTGACAACCATGACAAACTTGAACAAGTAATTCTTTAACTCTTACTAATCATGTGAATTTAAACATTTTTTTCCTTTTGTTTTTCTTTTCTTTCACAATGTAATGTTCAAAGTTCTCAATAGTGGTCGCTTGAACATTGCTTTCTGTGGCAAGTCTATGGAGCTAAATCATGTCCAATCCAACCTCATCCATGAGTTTTTTCAAATCCAATCTATTGGTATCATACCTCTAGAACAATTCCAAGATGTTTTGACTATGGATGTGTATAAAAGATGCCAAAGTAAGTCATGGAAGACTCTCTCACATTTGAGGCATCTTCCAAATACATGTACAAGGTTAGGAAAATTTAGTCATTTCTTATTTTATTTTTGTATATTTCATGTTCATCACTACTTAATAACATTGTTCATACCACTTTCTTTTTTTTATTGTTTTTTTCATCTAGTGTGAGATTTCAATTCTTGGAAATGTTGTTATCAAGTTGTATTATGAGGAGTTCCTTGAGGGGGGGGGGGACATTTTCCCATCAAGCTCAAAGAGTGGATGGAGAAGGGAATGGAGCAGGTCAATAAGGACTAGTACTCTATTTTCTACAAACATTTTATTGTGTGCAATCATGCCCTCAATCTGAATTTTTTGTAGGAAATCCATGTTCATTATGACATGAACTTTGAACCAAAAATATTCATGAAGAAGCTATAGATGTTAAAGAACGCTTATGTATCTCTTGAGTAGAAGCGCGCTATTCAAGTAATGGAATGAATCAAATGTTCTTCAAAATGCAAAAAAATTTCCAATGTTTGGTTTATTTTGATGTGCTCCCAAGTCCCAAGTTAGGCCCAAGATGGGCCTTGGTTTCTAAAACAACGAAATTGTGGGGACTTGAGGGCACGCTCCCAGCTCTTAACACTAAAAGGGGTAGAAGGGCGTGCTGAAGCTCCGGGATGGGACTAGGAAGAGGGACAAACTTTAGTTACCTACTCGAACTTGCATCAAGCCAACCAACAAGTTGGTTAGTTTGCATTCTGGAGCACCCTTGGTGCTAGGACAAGCCACAGGTAACTCTAGATTCATGAGACTCACCATGGCTTGGATTCGGGGGAAGCCACCACCTTCCCCCATATAGTATTCTCTGCGTAACTCCGCGACACTAGCATCCGAATGGCTTTTAGTCTCGGGACTCCCAAGGAGGAGTCCGAAACTATCCAGGTTTAGATTCCTGGGACTTTATGAGTTCATAACTCTTTGCTCAGAACTCGGATTGGGATCAGGTCTGCAGCAAACTTGTAGTTCTCGTTGAGGGCTTTCCAACGGTGTGTTGCACTCCATCTGCACACACTGGGGTTGGGTTGATTACCAACTTCTAGTGGTCGGGAGTCAAACTACCAGTTTGACTCCCGACCCTTATTTTTGCCATAACTTGTGTTGCAGATGTCCAAATGGCTCATGCAAAGCCATTTTCGACATCTACACTTCAATAGCTTTTCAATGAGATGAAGAACACCTCAAGGCAAGGTGTTTTGACCCCTACAATCAAACTCTGAAATTTCGGGAGTCCCAAAAGACTCCCAAGTCCCCATTTCGGGAATGTGAGTGTCATCCTCACACTTTTCCAAAAATGGGAATGCGACATCTTTGATGATCAATTTGATAAATGGTTCCACAAGGCCACATTTTGGCACCAAGTCAGCTTCCAAATTAAATTTAGTCTTTGCATGATCCCCATTCTTTTCAATTGTTGTAATTTTAATTTCAATTTTTTATCTCATGCAGTTGGATGACGCGCTCCCAAGTTCCTTACTAGACCCACTTGAAGGTCTAAGTATGTGAAATTACGGAAAGATGGAACTTGAGGGCCACTCTCGACTTGCAACATTAAAAGGGGTAAGAGGGGCGTGCTAGAAGTCCTGGGATTAGACTAGGAAGAGGGACAATTAAGTTGTTACACGATCCTGCATCCAAAACCAACCCCAAGTTGGTTAAAATTCATTCTGCATCCATTTGGTGTTGGGACAAGCCACGGGCGACCTTGCACTCACTTGACTCATCATGGCCCGGACTCGGGGGAAGCCACCACCTTCCCCCATATAGTATTCTCTGCATTACTCTGCGGGAGCCACATCTGAATGGCACTTTTTCCCAGAACTCCCAAGGAGGAGTCCTGAAACTGTCCCAGGTTGGACTCCCGGAACTTTGGGAACTCATATCTCCCGGCTTTGACCTCCGATTGGAGTGAGGTCTAAACCAAAGTTGTAGCTCTCTTCGAGAGCTTTCCAATGCTTTATCGCACTCCTTCTACAAACGTCGGGAAGAGGTCGATTCCCAACTTTTAGTGGTCGGGAGTCAAATTGCCAGTTTGACTCCCGGCCTTTCTTTTGCCCCTAACTTGGGCTGTAGATGTCCAGATGGCTCATGCGAGGCCATTTTGGACATCTACACTTCAAGAACTTTCCATTGATACAAAAAACACCCCAATGAAAGGTGTTTTGACCCCTGCAAACAAGCTCTAAGTTTTTGGGAGTCCCGGAGGACTCCAAGTCCCCACTTTTGGGAGTGTGAGTTTCATCCTCACACTTAGCCCAAAGTGGGGTTGCGACATTGGAGGTGGAAGCGTTGAAGCTTTATGATCCTACTATTTCAAACTTGGAATTAACTTGAAAGATCTCCTTGGAGTGGTTTCACTCGCCTCCTATATTCATGGGTGGAGGCAATCCATTTGGGAGTCTACTTTCTTCTAAGAATTCAAAATCTAAGATGGAATTTGGAGAATCAAGAATTAAAAGCAACACACTTGTGTGAAACAAGCTCTTAAGATAATGCTCTACAAGTACACATCATGTGTTTCCTCCTTTTGAACTTTTCGACTCCCTTTTTTGCTTTTGAACATTGTTACTGGTTCAACTTTTAGTGTCCAAAGTTGGGCATAAATGGCTTGGTTTCTTGCAAGAATGGGATTTTTTAATTCTTCATCTTGTAACTTTTTGATTTATCTTTACATTGGGTTGGGGATTGCTATTTGGTGAGTGTGTGAACATGAACATTAACAAATGAACATGAATAGGTGAGCATGAGCAGGTGAACAAGAACGATTTTTTTTTATAATATTCTATTGACACATGGCACATAATATTACATGACATGGAAGAATATTTTGCCATGTGTCCCAAGGATGAAAAATGGAAATGGATGCAAAAATGGGTGAAAATTAAAATAGATGAAAGGATAAAATGGATGAAAAATAAAAATAAATGAAAAAAAAGGATGAACAAAACATGTTCACAACTAAGAGTTATGTGTCAATCCAAACACTACCTCTTCACATCCAAGAGGTATGTGTCAACCGAAACACCACATATTCATCTCCAAAATGTATGTTCCCATTAGGATTTAAAACAATATGTGACTGCACATTCTCTATACCATTTCAACCTATTTTTTGGTTAGAATTTAGTCTTTGAAACCTTTTATGTCTAGGAACATTCTTACTACTTGAATAATCAAATTGCATTATTTCCCCTTCTCCACCAAAAATACCTAGTTCAAACTTTTCTATGGCTACAACCCATTTGTACTTTTTAAACATATATATTACAATGGCAAAAAGAAAATTCACAATAATGGTCACATCAAACACCTTGGAAACTATGATTGAATACACTTTAATCTCAAGCATATTGGATAGAATATGTGAAATGATAAAAACATCTTTGGAATATCCAAGAGATCCCACCCTGCTAGACCCCTTCAAGTAGTTGCTAGAAATCATAACATGGGGATCAGAATGGGAAAAAAAACGAACTGGCAACATGGTGATGGATGAATGCAAAAATTGACAAAAAAAATCTTACATTGTTCAAACAAATTATAAACATCACGAAGGGGGATATGGAAGACTACCATTGGGCGATGTTTACACATGCCATGGATTTCTTCCAAAAATAATCAAGTTTGAAAAAGCTGATTTTAGATCATCTTTTTATAGCTTATTGAAGGATTTGTCAACAAAGGATTTGGTAACCATTGGGAACCTCCTTTCAACATAATTTATGGAACCCAATAAGCAAATATATGCAACTATACGTAGGTGAACCTAGGTGCCACAAGATTTTAGGAATAAAGTGATAAAACAATTTATGAATTGTTGGATGATAGGCCCCACCTTGAAACCATGAAATGTTTACAAGAGTAGAAAAAAAAGATGTCCCAACAATTGAAGGAGAAACCAAAATACCATTATTGGTAGTAACTTGTGGTTCAATAATTTTTTTGATATGAATTAGGATTGAAGTTGAACATAGGAGTTGCTTGTTGAAATACCCATTCAATCCTTGGTATCATCACTATCCACTTGCATTGATTATACATGTTGCAACCTTAACCTTGGGCTCGTGACCAAGGCAAGGGTTTGCAAGGTTGCGGGCCAATAAGGAAGCTAGGAATCACACAACATACTCCCATGGGTGTGAGAGGGTGTGAGGGAATGAACCCTCACACCCCCAAGGGGTTCCACTTTGGGAGTTGGAATTCCAGCGGACTCTCAAATCTTTAGAGGACAATTGCAGGGGTCAAACTTCAATGGCTTGAGGTGTTTCACACTCCCAAGGGGTTCCACTTTGGGAGTTGGAGTTCCAGTGGACTCCTGAATTTTTAGAGGACAATTGCAGGGGTCGAACCTCAATGGATTGAAGCATTTATTATATCATTAGAAAGATCTTGGAATGTAGATGTCTGAAATGGGCTTACATCACCCATTTGGACATCTGAAACACAAGTTATGGCCAAAAGAAAGGCCAGGAGTCAAATTGGTAGTTTGACTCCTGCACTAAAAGTCGGGAATCGACCCAATTTCCTTACGTGTAGGTGGCGTGCAACATACTTTTGGAAAGCTCTCGATGAGGGCTACAACTTTGCTTCAGACCTCATTTCCATCGAAGGTTTGCATGTAAAGTTATGACGCTTCAAAGTTGCGGGAGTCCCAACCTTGGCAATTTCAGGACTCCCACTTGAGAGTCCCAGGACAAAAAGCCATTTGGATGTGGGCCCCATGGAGAGGTGCAGAGTATACTATAAGGGGAAGGTGGTGGCTTCCCCCGAGTCTGGGCCGTGGTGAATCTTGTGAGTTCGAGTTGCCCGTGGCTCGTCCTAGCACCAATGGTGCTCCAACTATGCACTAACCACTTTGTGTTAGTTTTATGTAGGCATGTGTGAGTAAGTAAAGCTTGTCAAATCTTCCTAGTCCCATCATGGAGCTCCAGCACGCCCCTCTACCCCTCCAAAGTGCTATGAGCCAGGGAGTGTGCCCCGACTCCTTGCCCTTCCATTGTTTTATGTTTGGGATTCACATTTGAGTCCTTCGAGGAGTTGGGAGCGCGTCAATACCTCTAATATAATATTGTAATTTTATTACCTCGACAAAATATTTGTATACTCCCACCCAATATTATTAATTCGTGTACATTAATTGCCTTACCTAATATTAAAATCTTAGCTGGGTTTCTTCCAAAAATGACAAATAAATCACAATGAAAAGACGAAAGAATGTTGAAGAATGTTGTGGGTTAAATAACCATGTCACTGTTGAATTGTAACATTAAAAAAAATGCAGGTCACCATTGTATGTCTGTTACCACATGAACACATCCAAGTGAGGACCATCATAAAATCTATAAGTACCCCATTTTTCACAAGAAATTTGAATGTCCTGCAAATAACACATGCCATTGTTAAAAAGAAGAAGCTAAAATCGATAGATATTGTTTCATAGTATTGACTCACTATGCACATTATCAACAAGGAACATAATGAAAAAATGAACTCGAAAAATATGTCAGAAGAAACCAACATTGAAGAGTTCTTTATTCTGCCACAGAGCCTTCAAAAAAGTGATGTGAATAAGCACACTATAAATAGTGAAGATAACAAAAAAAATTGTCAAGATGCAAAAATTTGAACATAATCAAAGAACTGATTGAACAATTTGTAGACAATTTCAATCTTCCTGCATCCATAAAGAAAAAAGGTCAAAAATGCAAAGCATCGCACAAGGAAGAGATCTCGAAAAATGGTGTATTATTAATTGTTTTAAGTGATGAGGAAGCAAAGGATGTAACATCTTTAAGCAAAGAAGATAAGGACAAGATTGTCAAGAGTTTTATTGTAGCTATAAATTTTTATCTTAATTATTGTAGGTAATTTGGGATAAGTAAGTATAAAACAAGTTATAATGTGAATGGGATTTTAGCTTTTGGTGTTCAGGATAAGTAAGGATTGTGTGTGATTAGAATCTAGTTTTTTTGGATTTTGAAGCACACCATAACTCTGTTGTGTTCTACTATGTTTTTGTGTTCTTGTTATGCAAGGAGTTTCTTGAGGTTTTTGTTGGTATTTGGATTCCTACGTTTTACAGGTGAGTAGAACTTTGGTTTGGATGTGGTGTACTAGTTAAGGTATTTTTATGTTATGTATTGTGAGTATGGTGATAGCAAAAGTTGTAGGTGTTGACCTTATAATGCACCAGAAGATGTTAATCATCACAAAAATGGACATCCAAGAGTTTAAATATAGATGAACAATGTACTGAATGTGTCTATATTCAACTTTATCATAATAGGGAGGAAATGGAAGCAAAATACTCAACTCATTTTGATTGTCATATAAATGAAATTTGTCATTTTTTCCCACCAAAACATATTTGAAGTCACTAGCAATGCAATGCGTATGAAATTTGTGATTCATGTCTACTAAATAATAGTATTGAACTCATCTACAATGTGAAAATTGTGATTTGACTACAAAAGAATAATTATGAATTCATCTACAAGGTCATATCTATGTTAAATTTGGGATGTGTTGCAAAATAATTAAAAAATGAAGACATTATAGATAAACCAATAATTAAATATGAAAACTAAAAACAACTTGAAGCCATTAGTGATAAAATATAAATTCAATATGGAATTTGTGATCTACTACTAACATAACAATTTTGAACTCATGTGTAATGCTTCATATAAAATATTTATGATTTGATTTCAACATAATAATTTTGAACTTTACTCCAATCTCAAATATATAAAAAGGTTGTGAACTCCATTGTGGAGAATAATGTAATAAATATATATAACATGTGCATACATGCCAAGCACCGACACTTGCAAATATAATGTGAGAAATGAAGCATGGTTACATAACTTAACAAAGTTTATACGCTACACATCACGAATCTATGGTAGAAGTATAAAGGGATTTTGTACACATATTAAAACCAGATTTTTCTTGAAGAATCAAAAGTAATTTTCAAAATTTATAAGCATTCTTACATTGCTATCCTTAAAAAAAACACTTGCAACAAAAAGAACTAAAAAAACATTAGTTGTAACTAGTGGGTGCCCGTGGCCAAAAGCCACTGTGAAGTCCCCCGTGGGTGCCCGCCGAAGGCCATTGTGAAGTTTTATAAGTTTTATTTTTTCTTAATTTTTACTCTTTCATTTTTGGATTTTTTTTTCTTTTAAAATTATTTTATTGTATTTCCCTTTCCTTGTTTCATTTTTTTCCATTCTTTTTTTATAGTTTTATAGTTTTTACTTTTTTTTTGGTTTATGTTTGTTTCATGTTTTTATTTTTTCTATTCTTATTTTATCTATCTTCATTTTTTTCTATTTTTATGTATTTACTTATTTATTTATTTTGTTTCTATTTTCTTTTTCAAAAATATTATAGTTTTTAAAATATGTTCTATAATGAAAATAATTTGAAAAAAAAATTGTCCCCTGATTTTCCCCAAGGATCCTATATATAGCCAGTAGGTCTAGTGGGCGGGTGTTTGCCCTGGTCGCCCTGCCCTGCCCTACCCCTACCCTGTCTGTAACTAAAAACAGCGGGCGGGTGTCTGCCCTGGCCTGCCCCTGCCCTGGCCCTGTCGTCCTGCCCTGCCCTGCAGCCCTGCCTTGCCCCTCCCCTACCCTGTTTGTAATTGAAAACAAACAGATAGACACCATGTTTGCTTTTATATATAAGATTCATCATTATTTATTTTTCTACTCAATTTCAAACATAATAATTTGTAAAATAACAATCTTGATCCCTGATATTTTCTAATACTTTAGTACTCAAAAAAAAAAAATCCTTTATAACATTTCAAAATAAACAAATAAAAATAAGGAGGACAAAAAAATGAAAAATAAATTGAATCCTTTTGTATTATTGGATACCAAATTGAACTTATCATATAGGTTTGGCAAATTGGGAACTTGTTTCCTTTTAATTCTAGACATTTTGGGCAAAATTGTCCATGGGAAAGCTAGTAAAACAAGTATAGCAACACAATAACACAAGTATTAACCCAACAACACAAATTTTAACATAGTAACATAAGTATTTACCCTAACACGAGTATTAACCCATGTGTTTCACATCAATGTTTAATGGAATTTCACATTGGTGTTATTTATTTAATTTCCTTAAAGTTTTTTTTAGATTGCTATTAAAGTTTCAATGATAAAAACACTCAATATTCGATTTCTTTGAAACCTACTTAGTAAATTCCTTTTGTTGGATTAAGATTTCGTTTGGATTTATGTTATGTGCAAAATTAATTTGTATTTGTTAATATTTGCAACCAACAAATAATAATCATTCAATCGGTTTGAGATTAGATGTGAGAATATTGCGTTGATCAAACAATTTGAAAAAATTGGAACAAATAATGAAGGCTTGAAGAAAAAATCAGAGTTTAGAAGAACCTATTCTACATCTTCATCTTTAATGTAATGTAAAATAGAACTATTATATCTACAATGTTTTTTTTTGTACACGTGGAAACGAAATGGTGGAAAAATGAAGAGCCATTGCCTTTGGATATTCTAGCAACAAAAAACTTGATGGTGGGTTGGGGAAGAATTTTTCACATGCAAAAAAAAAAAGTCTTTTGCCTTGGAGGTGATTGATTTATTCATCAAACAATGGAATGTAAATTATCAAAGATTGACCAAAAACCCACATTAAATACTTGAAATTGGGAAGGTTAAACTTATTCATAATCAATATCAAGTTTGGACTTCTTCTGCACAAGAGCATCTAAGTCGTTATTTTCCTCCTCCGCAAGATTTGTTTACTCCTCAAGAACATCCAACAGCGGTTGTAGAAGATCAAGATACACATCAAGGTCTAGCTCAAACAAAAGAACATGTCTTCCAAGGTTTTGGCATGCTCTCAAGTAGTTATTTGTTCTAGGGAGAACCTTTTAATGAGATTTGTAATACAAAATGAAAGATATGAAATTGAGTAGAGGAAAAGATGAAATTCGACAAAGTTGAACACAAATGGAATTAAAAGAGACTTGTCAAAGCATTGATGTCCACCATTATACTCTTAAGAGATGACAAGGCAAGAAGAAGCAATTGGAAAACATCAAGGTGGATCTTATGTCCAACTCAAAAAGGCAAACCAGTTTTCAACACTATCATAGTATCTTGAATGGTCCAACGAAAGAACACATCATCATCTTGAATGTGTCCTTGATGCATATCCCTTAAAAAAACAAAATTTCCATTCTTGTGCCCAATTAAAAATGCCTTGCTCATGAGAGTCTGTGACATATAAAGAGATATGTTAGTATTGAGCTCACACAAATGCAGGAAGCCTTGGTGGAATTCATAAAACATTTATCTTTTTTGTCAAGAATTCGGGATTTGTGTAATGCATATTGTTGACGAGTATAAACTTCGAATGAATTTTGAAATTGTAGTTTTTTAGGTAAGACTTGATGTCTTTTAAAACCCAAAAGTTGTCACCGTATAAAAGAAGACGCAACCATCCCTCGTAAGATAATTGTCCGCAAATCCAAAAATGGATGCTATATAGTTGTCAACTTTTGCATTCCACTTAGGAATCCTATAAATAGGGTCCAACAGATGTAGGACAAGAAAATTTCCTAGGACTTCAACAAAGATGAGGTCCACTATATCCTTTAGGGAGTCCTACAATAATTCAAGACAACCTTGGATAATGAATTTGAGAGAAATTGGTAATTTGATGAGAAATAAAATATTTAATCAATATTACCTTTGTCCATAAATCCTTTACATTCTGAAAGCCAAGGGGCCACTTTTGAATCAAAACTTTTGTCTTCACCAACTAAGGCCGATTGATGTTGAAAGCTTTCGTAACCATCCCTGGGATCTTATGGTTGCCAATGAGTATTGGGCTTTAAGGTGATTGAATACGAGGTCTTCAATTTGGAGTCTTGAGTGATTCCTACACAAGTTATCTCCTTCTTCATGCGTGCGACAATGGTTAAGTAGGATGACCCCTCCTTTTCTTGAAAGTTTAGAAGAGTTTTCATCGTGAACAACATGGTTAGGAGAATTCTGGAACTTTGACAATTCAAGATTTACATCATGTTCAAGGTTTTCAATGTCAACAAGAGTTTGAATGGCCCCTAGAGTGTTAGAAACTTGGACATCCTTTTTTTCCCTCCTCCTCTTATCAATATCTTCCTTTTTATTTCCTTGAGAGGAAGCAAGCTTTTTTTAATATATCCCACATCAAATTTTTCTTGCTCTAACCTTTTTGAAACATGAGTGCAGTTTGAAGGGCAATCAAGGTACCAACCTCAATAAGGCATATGAAACGAGCCTTGGTCTGTAACAAGCTTTTTTCAGAACATAGTGTTGTCAAATTTTGGATCACACCATATGTTGAAGAGTCTAGGCATTTTTTCAATGGCATTCAATTGAAAAAACACATGCAAAAAATACCTATGAAATTCAATTTGTTAAAAGTTAGTCGGGAATTAGGCACAAAACGAACTTCAACATCAACCAATGAGAGCAACCTTTTAAATGCTCAGTCGGCATCAATTGAACTCCAACATAACAACACCCATTAGGGCACCAATGGATTATAGTTGGCACCAACTAAACCCTTGTTGAAAACCCATTTCATTTCAATTGGCATTAATTGGGTCTTGGTAGAACTTGTTGGGTCCATCTCAAGACCTTAATTGGCACGAACTGACTATTAAACCTCAAAAATTGAAATATTGAATGGAAATCATTCATGAATGCAAAATATTTTTCAAATGTAAAACACATGTTTTAAAGCTTCCTTTGCTCTAGTTTGAAGCTCCCATGTCTTCCCTCGTGTGATTTTCGAATTCATACCATTTTTTTTTGGGCAAGCATTTTTACCACATTTTGTTCCAGGTTGGAACCATTGATTGATTAACATACCTCCTTGAAATGTGTTCTTATGCCATGGCAGACAACTTTATGTTTCATAAAGACTTTTAGTCGTACTCTGTTATGGATTAGAGGGAATTGAAAAAAAATCAAATTTTAGTTCAAAAATTCAAGTCAAATTATGGGTGGAATGTAGCCATTTCCAAGATTCCAAAATTTACACGATCGTTATTTGACTGTTTGACAATGTCTTCTTGAATAATTTGTTGAAGGTTTCAAGAGATAATCTTTGACCTTTTGCCCCGATGAATCAAAACTACAAAACTTGATTTGTTCATTAATTCGTTATTTGACAAGATTTGACTCCAATCAAACAATGTTTTTTGAAAATGCACTGCTCAATAATTAACCTGATGACAATGTTGATTCATGTGTATAATAGGGAGCTGGATGTGTTTGTGGTTGAGGAAAGTGTAAGCAATGACGTAAGACAATGGTCACTTTATAGCAAAGGGGAATCATTGGAATATGTTTAAAGGAAAAATAAACGTAATAAATGAAGTAGAAATTGAAGAGGGTGTTGTATCACCTCACTAAAAAAATTTCGTAGGATTTGGTAGGAAGTTTTAAACAAAGATTTGTTCTTCAAATTATTTGTTTTTTAACTAACGTATGTTCATTCTATTTGAAACAATGAAAAATAGTTGAAAGTTTGTTGTATTTTTATCATAATTGTGTATGTGAACAATATAATTAATATTTTAATTAAAATTGCATCAAGTTTAATTTTGAATGTAATATTTCAAATGAAAAAATTGAAGTACAAATTTTGTAATAGGAAGTTTGGTTTTAAAATTGTAAAATTTAATGTTTCCATATATATATATATTTTGAACAAAAAAACATTGATGCAAATTTGTGTTTTTTCAACATAAAATTATGTACAAAAATTATAAAACACATGTTGTATAAAAAGTTTATGTAATTATGTGTTTTTTCGACAAAATTCAGAAAGTATAAATTAAAATAAAAATGCAATGGCAAGAAGTTTTAATATAAAATATTGTGGAATTTAGTATTTATTAATCATATATTCATAAATTTTTAATAAAAATGATTAATTTGAATTTCGATTCGGATATGGAAAACCATTGACATTTTCAAGCTTATCAAATTTGTTATCCATAAACATTTTATTAATGATGAAAGGTCTAAACCATTTGGGCAATATGTTTACATGTTTGGTAATACTATAATCTTAATTTTCAAGGCATGAACTTTATTCACAAAGCTTCATCTTAACAAAACCAAACAAATTCACAAGAAGTCCAAAATTTTATTTAAATATTAAACCAAAAAAACATCATGAATTTTTTGAAAATGTAACGAAATCAAATGAATGACTAAAATGAAAGATTTATATATAATTTTTTTTCGTTCTACCTTAAACCCTAGACATTTGATTGTAGGCCATAATTAGGTGATATTCAACAATTGATTTATATCCTTACTTTTATCTTCATAATAAGTAAAGTTTCAATGATGAAATGTTACAAACCATGAGCTACACAACACAAAAGAAGACAATGACAATATGTTTGGAATAAACATTAAGATTTATTCTTGAACATCACATTAAAATAAAGATGAAAAAATATTATGCAAAAACATTTAATGCAAAACATAAATGTGTGATAATTTAAGTATAATGTCTAAGTCCATGGTTAGATAGGTAATGTTTGTTCACATAAATCATACTAAAAAAAGAAAATGTTTTATGATTGCAAGAAAAAACCACATAATGTTGATTTCCTTGATGAATTTATAAGTTATTACTAGCTTCCATTCAATTGGTGGAGCTAATTAAAATTCTATAGTAATATAATAATATTTATGAATAACGAAGGAATCTGTATTTTACAGAAAAAAAGACAAGTTTTTACCCATGTACATTAATTTGTTTAAAAGTACTTTCAAACCATAATGTGCAAAATTTTGTGCAACAACTTTCAATTTTCAATTATTCAACATTAGTATTCCATGGATGAAAAAATCATTTAACATATGCTTCAATTAAATCAAATATATCTTTCCTTTATTCAATATAAATATTAGATTTGGTTATTTCAACAAATGATAATAACTAAAAACTTCTTTTCAATTACCAGGTGGGGAGTTCATTAAAATTTATGAATGTTCTTTAGACATTGTACCATCAATGATTTAAATTTAAAATATATAATAAATTATTTCTCATTTCTTAAATAATATGATGGTAGATAACAAAAAAATAGCAAAATAAGCTTATCTACCCACAAAAGCTTCATTCATTTTACTAATTAATTTCCTACTTCACCTAATGTAACAAATAATAAAAATACATTTAAAAGATGATGATTTGGTTCCATTTATTTCCACAAAAGTGCCAGCATTCAGATTCAAATTATTCAAACCATAAACCACTCCCTATTACCTAGTAATTAATATGTCACCGTTGTGCATTATTTAAGTAAATGTTGACATATTAGGGGTAATGAAGATCCTTTTTGGGTTGAAAAATATACATTATAAGCATAGAATTGAATTAATCATAATATATCAAACATCCAGTTGCAAAGTTGATGTAGGGTTAGACCTCACAAAAAAATCATCTATGATGATGATAATGATCTCTCCTAGTGTGAGATCCAAAGCTTGCACGGTGTAGTAGCTTTTGAAACTCAGGTAAGCTTAATCGCCCATCCCCATCTGTGTCAGCTTCATCAAGTAATGTTGACACCGAGCCTTTCATCCCCATTGCCTGTAAGACAATTGTAATGGTTTTATGAAGCTCATGCAACAAACTTGTAGATGGAGCCAACAACTTCACCCACTCTCTGTCTAGCCATGAGCATTGATAACCACAACTAGTTTCAAGCAACGAATTCCAAATGTACTTTGTAGTTCATGAAATATATAAATTACTAGTGCTAAAGAAACTTGCAATGCAATGTTTTAGTTTCCTTTGTCAAAAGAAGAGTTTAGTGTTTTCCACGTGGACATATAGTGATCATTGTTAGCAACCAATCCATGAATGCACCTTATGAGAAGGTCAATACACAATGTATGCCACACAGAAGGCATGCCCAAAAGAATTCAGATGGTGGGGTTCACATACAATTTGGAGCTCATCAGGAGTAATATAACCATCACCATCCCTGTCAAGTTTTGAAAATGCTGCTCTTGATCGACTTTCCCATTTCTCAGAATTGCTCTCCTCCAGTTGGTGCACATGCATTGTGGCAGCAACAAATTCATCGAAGTCAATCATTCCATCCATGTCACTATCCATCTGTTACACCAATGGTCATTGCACATATAAAGTGTCGAGTTAACAAGAGCTTAGTAGTTGTGACTTTATGCATTGATACCAGCAATTTTTTTCTTTTGGGTCAATTTTCACACTGTGGTGACAAAACCAATTGGAATTTTTTTTTTAAAAACTGTAAATTAGAAAATAATTGCTAAAAAATTGGAAACAAATCATCAAACTAGCAAAACCACAAAATTGGAAAAAAAAAGAAAAAGTGGTTAAGGGTTTGAAATCACATCAGATGCAACAGTTGTCAAGACAAATATATTAGGGGTTATTGGGCAAATCAGTTTGATAAAGTGTGAAGAATGCAAGCACTTCTGACTCCCAGGGGTGAAGGATTTTTGGCAAACACATTCTTCAATTAAAATGTAGAGTCATAATATCTAGCATAGGTATTGTCAACTAACCGCTTCCAGGATCTCCAAAACCCGAGATTCCTTCACCTTCCAAGGCTTATCCTCTGCCAGGGCCTATGAAACACCCATCCATGTCAAGGAGCACTGGACTAATGACTCTGAAATCACAACCCAACATCGAATTGGGACCCTGAGAAAGATAGCATTTGATAGGTCTGACACTGGGTTGGTGGTGGTGATTACAACATACCTTCTTCATCTCTTCAAGAGTGATGGCACCATTTCCATCCACATCGATTGCTTCAAACTGATCTTGCAAGTTTGCTATCTCTGTCCTATCAAGTGTGCTTGCCAACGCCTGCAACTCAAGCAGTCAATCAAATGAGATGATTCACATCCCAAAGAAGATTTAGAGGTTGATGCTATTGGTACAGAGTTTACTGAGAGAAATGGAAAAGGCAAAAAACAAAGGCCATACAATAAATTATTGACAACCCTAGTTTTTTAAGAAGTGTTCCTAGGGTGTACTAAAATGGAATGAAAAGATGGAAATCTGTTTCAACATGGGTCATCATGAAACATAGAGGAGAAGAGTAAATCACCCGCAATGCGATTTGCTTTAGGCGGCTATATTTCACAAACTCCCGCATATTGGAGAGCACTGAAATATCCAGTGGCATGTCAGATGCAACTCCTTCTTCTCGTACCCATTCATGTGCTACAACAGCCAACAGAAATTGAATCACACTTTGCTTAGCAATGCTCTTTTGTGGCATACACTTCACTAGCAGTGACCAATTGATATGCAAGAGCTGGATAACATAGGAGGATGACATACACAGAGCTTGAGCAGCAGAGAGTCTGAGATGTGGGTCCTTTTGCAACAACTTTTTCACAAAGTCCACAGCACTGTTACTGATTGTTGGCCATGGCTTGTCTTTAAAGTCTGGACTCTTCTTGAGTACCTTCATGACATGTAACAACTGACGAGATTCAATATTTCCTCATGGCAATCGATCACAACTGAGGAAATGACAAGTTGAAAATGTAAAAACAAATTGAGCTTTCCTCTATGACCTAAAAGCCCTATGCTCTAAACCCTAACCTCATTGAAGATGCCTTGCTCCGTCTTGTCCCAAAATGGGCGCCTTCCACACAGTAAAATGTAGGTGATCACCCCAATGCTCCACATATCGGATTCTGGTCCAGATTTCCTCTTAAGAACCTCCGGTGCAACGTAGTATGCGCTTCCCACCACATCAGTAAAATATTTTCCTGAATCAACCCACCAACCTTCAAAACTTGACTCTCACCTTCTCTTCCCTAATTCTCTGTCCATTTGCTCTTTCCCATGTGCACTTCAGTGGTTTTTTTAAGAATTTTCGTTTGTAGCCGAAGTGGCAATTATCCCTAGGAAGATGTAGAAAAAGTGGTAATCATTCCTAGGAACCAGAAATAAAGTACAAATCTTTAATTATCATTTGATACTTCTCACTCCACAATGAAAATCAAATATATGAATCTGGCAATTCTATTTTTTTCCCCCTTGCTTCTGGTGACTGAAAGTCTCCAAAATCACTTCTTTTTCAAATTTTTAATCTTTAATTTCCCATTTTGGGAAAATTTTGCCAGTAAAAAAAAGGCTTGTGCACTTTGAGTTCTTGATATTTCCCCTTTAGGACACTGACTTCAGATTTGCATTTTAAGCTAAACTGAACTCATAACATACTCGTTTCCATTCTCATTTTTACCAGTGCAATTTGTGTGAAGATTGTGTCATATTTCTGCTGTTTAAACCTGAATCAACACAGGAAAGACATGCATGATCTAGCACATTCAAACACTGACATCTGTCACAAACCAATACCTGGCTTGATATAGTCAGATAGTCCAAAATCAACTGCCTTGAGAGGAGAATCCTCAGCTGGAGATTTGAACAAGAAATTCTGTGCAATTTACCAAAACCAAAGTCATTAATTAGGCCATCAGCTCTCTGGTACCAAGGAAGGACCACAGACAAACAACAATAACAATGATGGCCAAAACATTAAGACCCATCATTAGCAATGAACAATCCCAACAAACTGCAAAATTAATTACCTCAGGCTTCAGATCTCGGTGAACGACTCCATTCAGATGGCAGCGAGCTGCTACATTTAGCATCTGCCTCACCACTATAGCAGCATCCTTCTCACTATACAGCCTATTCTTCCTGTACAAAAACTGCAACTGTAATATTGTACCATCTTTCCTCATCTACAAGAAATTGGTGACTTGATGATAAGTGAACCCTAATTTCAAAATATATCATCACAATTGCAGAGCAAACTCCACAAAACATGCACATTAACAAACAAATATTGTGTCAGCTCTGGCCAACCAAAACATACGTGGCAAATGGTCATGACCTTGTAAGGGCCACCCACAAAGTATCACACCAGCACCATCAAATATTAGCATAAATTTCCAGAAAATTGTTTCTACACAAATCTGCATTGGTGGGGTTCTTAACACATACTTAGCAAGGATGCGGTCCAGAAGCTCCCCACCTTCACATAGCCTGATGCAAAACAAAAGAAAGAAGATTGAATTCCATGCCAAAAATTGGAGTGAAAAGAAGAGACAAGAAGCCTGAGAAGTGCTCATGTATCCCTGCTAGAACTCTTTTAACCTTCATCATTACCCTGCAGTATAACCATAAAGCAATCGGTCATCAGCTAGTACCCATCCTCATAAACCTAAGTGCTTTTTCTTCTCACACTTACTCCATCACAATATAGACTTTATCATCATCTTCAAAGGCGTCGTAGAACTGCACTATGTTTTTGTGTCCTGAGAGAGTCTGCAGAATCCTCACTTCACGCTTGACATCCTCCACTGAGATTGAAAGTTTCATCTGCATATCCACACAATTGTTTTTAGGTTTGGAAAACTGGAACATGCAAGAGACATTGTGTTTGAAGAAGAAAAATGACCATGTCACCTTAACCAACCCATGACAAAAAATGTACAGATCTCGAAGAACTTTCTTCTGAGGAAAAAGGGCAATACAGAGAGTGTTGCAAGACAAGATGAACAAATAGGTTATCAGGACTGACCTGCTTTTTCTCAATGCATTTGATGGCCGCTTTATTTGATGTGGCCTTTTCTATGCCAATGTAAGTATACCCAAATTGACCATGTCCAAGAAGCTTCCCAAGAGTGTATTTTTTGGCAAAGTCTCTATTGTACCCAAAGTTAGTTCTCTTGCCCAAAGGAATGACATTGTTGTCTCTTCCATCACTCACTGTAATTCGCGTCTTCTTTTGGCCTTGCACCGCAACTGCCTGCTTTCTCTTGGGCTTCTCACTCTTGGTCTCTGTGTTGTTTTGGGTTCCATTCTGCTCCACAAACCCCAGTCACCATTCTTCTTCCTCCATATGAAAAAAAACAAATGCTCTCACAATTTCTACTAAATTGGTGTAGCCACTCTTTTGATCTCTCATGCCATTGCAGAAGTCAATGATGTTGCAATAATACAATTTCTAATTTGATGTTGAAATTCTGAAACAACTTAGGGCTTGAAATCCACAAGAAGCTGCTTCAACAAATAAAAACTGAATTGACACCCCACAAGTTTGTTGCTGTTCAGTGTTTTTTGCTTACCGAGTTTGCAATCTCCTTGCCATTCCTTTGGTCCTCATTCCGATGCCTTGGCTGTTGTTGTCGCTGAGAAGATCCTTTCGTGGACAAACAAGCTCCCATGACCCAAACAGCTTTCTCTAATAATCCAGCTGATGGGTTTTCTTCTTCTTCTTCTTCCTGACAAAGAAGTAGGTTTTACTCTTCTTCTTCAGCCATAGGAATTACCTATGTCCAAACTGAACAGCAGCAGACTGAAAGTTCTATTGTCTCCTGCAAAAGCCAGCCAGGGGGATCTTTTGGAAGTCGGTGCACGAAAGAATCTCAAGGGATAGTAAAGAATGGACGAATTCACCCAAAACTCAGGAATGGCCAAAGATTCTAGAAAATCACAAACTCACACACACACCAAAAAAAAACAAACCCCCCACTGGGTATTCAGCAGATCTGACTAGCTCTAGATGAGAAAAAGAGCTGCTCGAATTTCCGAAAGCTCTAAAAACATCATGTACATGGTGAACAGGTACTACAACTGCCTAATGACTCCACAAACCACCCCGCCCCCCGACCCCCAAAACAAAACCAAAACAAAACAAAAATTCAAGCCTTCAAACTTCTGAGCTGGGAAAGCAAACAAGTGGAGGCTAAAGGATTTGAGTCCTATTCAAATTACAAAGCTCACAAACAAAAACCCAACACCAGAAACATGTTTCAAGCTGGGTATAAAAACCAAACAGATTTTGCAATACGTAGTTGACAAGATTAAAGCCCTACTTGAAAGCCAGCCCGCTTGCTTTTTCTTTCTTCTTCTTTCCGTTTACGCGCTACATACACGCGCACAAGACTAGAAAACCTAATAAAATAATAATAATTGCTCCGCTACTGTTCATCTTCCTCCTCGACCACCTCCTCCTCCTCTTCAATCTTCAATAGCTGCTGCTATTGTTGGTCAAACGATGTCGCACAAAAACCACGGAAAGAAACATCATCAGCATCTTCATCACTGGAGCTTCTTGGCAAAGAATTTCCTTTTGACCCAGTTCCAAAATTCAAGGGAACTTGTGATGGATCCCGGACAGACAGAGCTCTTGCAACCAAAAGAGGAGTTGCTTGCTTTTGCTGCCGCGTCTGATCGGCAAGGAGGAAGACGCAGTAAAACAATTAATTACTGAGCAGTAAAAGGACACTTTTTCAACTCCTCACACAGACAAAAAAAATCTCTTGGGTTTTTTTTTTTTTTCCTTTATGGCTATGTTTAGCCATTTGGCTATTTTCTTTTTTAAATGGCTAAAGTTATGTGTCAGGAGGGAAGATTACGGATTTCAATGCGTAATAATGTGTCCATTCCCACTCATCACACGAAGAAAAATTGGCACCCCCTTACCAAATTGTAAGAGCCTGCTTGGAAACGTAAGATCGAAAAGATAAATAGTTGAACATACCGACTCGGTGTCATCCCACATCCATATTTGCATGAGACGAGGCTGGAGGGGTTTTTTTTTTTTTTTCCTGAAAATTTTTATTTTTTCTCAAAAACATTGGGAATTTTACGTTTTTCTAGTGTAAATTCGAGTAATTTTGCTAAATGTTTGAGAAATTAGCCAAACACATTATATCACAAAATTGCCACAAAAAAAAGGGGGGTTGGGGGCAGGGATCCCAAATTCCAAAAATAAACAATAAAATTTGACCACAGAATCAACCAGAATGTGAATAGAGTAACCCAAGTAGACTTGATACCTTAACAACTGACAAATCCCTTTATCACAATTCCCCAAAGTCAGAATTTATTATTATTATTATCATCATTATAAACCCCTAATTCCCCTAAATGAGATTGACCAAAATAGGGTAGCCTGTCCTATGACCGAACACCACCTAAGACCGAACAATTTATTAATATCTTCCTCATTCTTCTTCATTTTGAGTGATTTATAAAACGTTACGGGAGCGTTAACTTGAGCTCTCCCATTCGTCTTTGAACAGCAGAGGCAAAGGAGTAATACCAAGAAGAAAAATAACCACGTCTTTTTTTTCTTGTCATTTCC
>Ga0209208_10001238_pt1 | contig 35746 bp, 27 predicted proteins | sample S1TSphfallax_3_FD_187694 | JGI IMG/M metagenome (GOLD analysis project Ga0209208, IMG submission 187694) | Host-associated microbial communities from peat moss isolated from Minnesota, USA - S1T2_Fd - Sphagnum fallax MG (SPAdes) (version 2) | ecosystem: Host-associated > Plants > Peat moss >...
CCTTTGCAACTTACTTAAAATTACTTTACCATTAGTTATCCATGTCAATGTTTTGCATAAATGTCCAGGACCAATGTACAACAAACTTATCCATGGGTGGTACCACTAAGAAAATCACACACTAAATTTTTGAGACCCATCCAACTTCAGGGCAAGATAGGATTCACATAAAGAAAGCTCTTCATTCCAAATTATTTAGTTAAAGGTTACTCAAGTCATGTAAATTTCAAGACTCTAATTAAACTTACAAAAACATGTGTTTTGATGTGGAAAATGAATGCTAAGGAGAAAAAATCAAGAATGTCACACAAGGGATTTTTTGATTAAGAACACAAAAGGACTCTATTTTTTGAGAATTTTCCTTGGATGTTAATTTTTAAGAATAATTCAAATGCCAAACTACTTAATGTCTTTTATAAATAATTGATTTAATCAAATTTTATTTAGTTATGAATTTTTGAGATCACGATCATGAAGTCTTAAAGGGCCATTGATGTCAAGAACAAAAATGAAAATTATTTTCATCTTTTGTTATTTTAATGACTAGTGTGGTTCATTTCATTGTGCATGTACTAAATATAAATAAATAAATAAAATCTAATATGCAAGTGTAAAAACACTTAATAGAAAATTGTCAAGAACTGGGTTAGGAATGGTTCAAGAATCAAAATGTTAATGCATATTATAGTTTTTTGGGTGTTCATTATTTTCATGAGTGTGTGCATAGGTGGGGAAAACATAGCCCATCTAGTCCAATCAAATTAACTAATGTATAAGTAGATGAAATTTTATTTCTTAAATTGGGTCCAATTTTCTTGTGATTTTGGCAAGGTGGTTCTTAGTGGTACCACCCAAGGAAAAGTTTACCATGTAATGTTGCCTAACTTTTCATTCATCTACTAATGAATGAAATCTATGTTTGTTGAAACTACTTTGCAACTAATGAATTACCAAATTGTAGTATCTCGTAACTATTGGATCTTGCCAATGGTACTATGTTACAACTTGAATTCAATTAATGTAATTTTAAACTGTAATTTATCAATTGGTTGACATAATTATTTTGCAAGTATTGTCCATTTATGGATAATATTATTTTGTGTCTATTGGAATTGGCAATGATAATTTTGCATTGTGGAACACATTACATAAATCCAATGAATAAATAGCGACAAACATCTTGCTCCAATAATATAATTGCATATATTAATATTTAATGTTGAAAAATACAATTCATTTAAATTTTTGGTTATCCATGGTCTCTTCCAATGATATATAATCTACAATTTTAATATTAAAGCAAAACTTTCTAAAATTATTACTATCAAATATCCATTCTATTATTTGTTGCTACATATAATGTTAAGAGGTCCACCTTATTTCTATTCAAGAGTTGGGTTATGTTTTGATAGTTGGCAAATGTGAAATGATGTTGGCACATCAATGTAAGAATAACCTTATTGCAATTTGAAAAAAACTAAATGTTCGTATTTTAAATATAAGTAGGAGTCTTCTATAACTAAGATGTAATTAACAAGCAATGTACATACAATTTGCAATTAACAAAAGAACATATATAGTTTATAAGTATAATGTAACTTGCAAGCAATATACATAATGTCATCATTAATTAATTGTCATTGAAATGCATTATAAACAACACATCATAGCAATGCAATGATTAAATTACAAGTTTTATATTTATAAAGAACCATTTAAATTCAAAGTAAAGTGTTATAATCAAAATTGGAATACATCAGTCTTGAATTTTTTCACCTATAAGTATGTAAATTTACCTTCACCTTTGTTGTTTTAACATAAAAGTCCATTGAACTTGAATGTTTTGGGACATGCACCATCAAAGTCTATAATCAATAGTACATTTTAGTTAGATAAAGTTTAACAACCTAGAAGAAAAACCTCATTTTGTGACTTGTTTTAAAAGACAAAAAATGTCAGTTACAACTATTTTGGTCTCCAAAGTAAATAAAGATGATGTAGTTGTTGATCCAAAGAAGGTGTTTTCCTCCTAAGGTTACACAAGGTTGATAACACTTTTTCATAAAGGTGGAGAAAAAAAAGTCCCTATCAAATTGGTAGGCTATTACACTATTGAATGCCACATACTTTTTTTCAAAAGCCTTTTAGATAATGTTACAATTAGTAATCATTGCTAATCAAGATATTAACCACAAATAATTTATTTTTCTATCGTTTTAGTTCATCTTAAACAAAGTTAAAATTCTTGTACCCATGAAATAAACAAATGGGTTAAGAAGTTTAAATAATATATTATGTTCTTTAAATTTGAATTCTTTAAAGCCTACAATAAAATAGATAAGGTGTTCTTGTTTGATTGCATGGGCAAGTTGGGCATCCCTAAAAAGTTTGTCTCTATAACAAAAAATAAATTCATAGGTGCAAAGGCTAGTGTCAATGTCAATGGAAAGCTTTCCCAACCTTTGACATTGAAATGAATCATGCGCGGCCTATCGATGCCCATTGCCTCCCTATTTGTTTTATTACTACTAGTGGGTGCCCGTGACCTTCGACCACTGTGAAGTCCCTTGGTTTCTTTAAACTTGGTTCATGTTTTAGTTTTTTTTAGAAACTTTTAACTTTTTTAGTTTTTTATTTTTATGTGTTTTCTTTTTTTATTATTATTATTTATAATAAAAATAAAGTGTTTCTTTTTCACTTATATATATATATATATATAATTTGGATGTAAGTTTGAAGTTTGGAGAAAGAAGACACACCTCATTCTTTTTCAAGCAGGGTTTTTTTTCAATATTTATAAGTTTTATTTTTTCTTATTTTTTATTTTTTATTTGGTTTCTTCATTATTGGAATTTTTTTTTCTTTTAAAATTATTTCACTGTATTTCCCTTTCCTTCTTTCATTTGTTTCCACTCCTTTTTTTATAGTTTTATAGTTTTTACTTTTTTTTTGGTTTACGTTTGTTTCATGTTTTTATTTTTCTTATTCTTATTTTGTCTTTCTTCATTTTTTTCTATTTTTATGTATTTATGTATTTATTTATTTTGTTTCTATTTTCTTTTTCAAAAAGATTCTAGTTTTTTTAATATGTTCTATAATGAAAATAATTTTTTTTTCAAATTGTATTTTTGTTTGATTAGATGCAGGTCCCCCAGTTTTCCCCAAGGATTTCTTTAATAGAAAGGGCACCTTGCCCGGCCCCCCGCAGTGGCTGCCTTGGCCGCCTTGCCCTGCCCTGCCCTTGCCTTACCCTGTTTCTCACCAGCTCCACAGGGAACGGGTAGTGATTGGAAAAATTTTCCAGGCACTGCCCACACAGACAGACACCACTGTTGCTTTAATATATAAGACTACAAAAAATCTGAAGGAACTCGTCGGATCCGTTGAGTTTTGTAGGCTATTACAACCGTGGGGGGAGAGAGAGCGAGAGAGTGCGCGAACGAAAGAGGGAGAAGAGACGTAAGCGGGAGAGGAGAACAAGAAGAAAACGTTTGCACTACAAGAAGACCACCTAGACGGTTGCTACGGGCCGCCAGCAGGTCCAGTGGGCGGGTGTCTACCCTGGCCGCCCTGCCCTGCCCTGTTTGTCACCACAGACAGACACCATTGTTGCTTTTATATATAGGATTGGGGAAGTGCTCAATGCAATGATCAAGGAAGATCAACATGAAGGGAAACTTCAAGGCCTTAAGTTTCCAAGGTCCTAGGAACTATACCTAATGGCGCTATACATAATATACATAGATGACACCAACTTTATAATTAAATAGCTTCTCAAGCCGCTTCAAAATTGGCTCAAAGACTATATCTATTTACTTAAGCTTTTAAGTTTGAGCTTAATAGTGCAAATTAATGGCCTTATGGATAGGGTGTAGGGGGGGAGACAAAAACAAGTTGGATCCAAACCTTTAACTAGACTTGGGATCTATGGTTTCTGTTATTAGGGACCCCTTTGGGACTATATTTGGATTTTTCTAGTATGGACAATTTTCTAATGGGAAAGATTCAAAACAAACTTAAATATTGGTCTTTGACTAAACTCCCTTTGGATATGGGAACATTGGTGGCGAACAATATCATACTTTGTTAGCATTTGGGTAGGAACTAGGAAAAACATTAAAAAAATCAGTTTTTTTTGTTAAATTATCTTTGGATAAGTTCATCCCATAATTGCCATTGCTTCATTGCATGTTGTCAATGTTGTGAGAAGAAAAATGCAAGTGGTCTAGAACAAATAAATATAGTGGAGACAATTGAGGCACTCTTCATTAAAGTGGATTTTGCATGCACTTGAACTTGGAGAATTTGACAATCTATATTGCTTCCTTAGATATTGGCTCAAGGAGTATCAACCCTATAAAAGTGGTAAGTGGGTACCTAACCTTAATTGGTGTTTGCATAATGACCATAAGAAAAATTTAATGTCTTTGATTTGAAATTGTGTGGGAAAAGCATGGTCTAAATTAGTAAAATTGGTGAATGTGTGGAATCCGAGAACACTTGAAGATATTTTGGTAGTTAATTTTTGGTGGAACAAGGTAACATAACTATGTAGGAAAGGTTTTTTGAAGAAAGAAGTGCAATGCTATTTTTAATGGGTTGGATGACAATTGCATATGAATCAATCAATAGGCACATTTGCTTTGAAGAGGAGATGAGAGGAAAACTAGCCATTTTTGCTAAGGAGCTCACATGTATATGCTAGACTTGTCTCCAAATTGGAAGAATGTTGGGGGGAGGAGTTGCATTCATATGATGGAATCTATTCAATCAAAGAATCAGTTGAGGTACATAAGTTAATAATTTGCTTCCATTTGTTGTGTTCCAAATCTCCTGAATATTTTAGTCCAAAATGTAGTAAGATTGATTAGCAAGTAAATATCCTAGAGTTTGTGGAGCCTTTCTTGGTAGGTCAATAGACAATAACTTTTGTTTGTATTCTTTTTGTAGAACCTTCTCAAGCAAGCAACCATAGGTTAGAAGGTAAGGTGGCACAAGTTAGAGTTGTAATGGTTGTGAAAAGGTCAAAGAAAACATGGTTACTAGTGTTTTGTGGTTTTCATTGGGAGAGATGGATTTTCACCTTGAGCTTTATTCTAGGAAAGGAGGGGAAGATTTGGTATTTTACTCCTCATCTTTGGAGTAGAAAATGTTGAGAGACTTTAAACCTAAGGTGAATATAGTTGAGGAGAGATGGTTTAATTTGGCCTTGCTAGTGGACAAATACATGGCATAAGCAACATAGTGAAAATGAAGTTGGATTTTTTTGGTTAGTTTGGAATGAAATTGTTGCAATACACGTTTAGAAAGCTAAAGTTAATAGCACGATCAATTGAGGTTGTTTTTGTTGCGGAAATGTAGGAGTCAATCTTGTGTTGACTCTCAAATTGCAAGCATGTTTAAAGAATATGGGAATTCACTCATAAAATCTTTAATTGTTTGTTGTGTGGGTCTAATGCGGATTGGTAGGCAACTCCAATGCATTGGAAACATAACATTTTGGTAGCAAAGGAGCCAAGATGGTAGCTTCACAAAGTTACAAGCATGACATCACCACATAATTTTGTGGGTTGTTTGGATAGAAAGAAATGATGAAATCTTTAACAACAAGCAATAACATATCCAGAAGGTTTAGAATTTTATTCATAGGGGCTTGGTTGTTAATGGTAGGGTTGCTTGCTATTGATGTTTAGGCTTGATTAGGAAATCCTAGCATGATGAGCGCTTGAGTCCTTTGATAAGATGTGGGACAAAAACCAATTGTTTTGCTCCAAATTGGGTAGAGAGATGTTCAATGGTACTATGGTGGACCTCATAGACGTTTTATTAGTTGGTTGGTGGGGTTAAGCGCTCTCTATGCTTCCCCTCGGAGCTGTTTTGTTTTTCCTCTTCACAATGAGTTCATTCATTTGTGCCATTAAAAAAGAGAGAGAATATGGTGACAAATTTTCATTTGCCAAATAAGTTTAAAAAAACAAGTTTAGAGATAACTTGATAGAGCCCCCTTCATAATAGAAGTGCTCATGATTATGATGATAATGTTGAAATACATATCGAATCATCTGATGACACCCATGTCAATAAAGAGTGTAAATCAATAGAAAATTGAATTGGGTGTGAGCAGTATCAGGTGGGTTATTGAAATATGATAATAGTTATCTTATGATTTTTCCAACTACTTCATGATCATTCTTTATAGACCCAAAAAAAAAAAAGAGGTAGAATTGGCAGTGGACTGCATGAGGGGCCGACAAACAACTCTGGAACTTAGTTTTTTACTTGGGAAAGTTGGATAGTTTTGCCATACACAATCTAGAAAGCAGGAGACTTGCATGGGAGTGAGTACTTACAATCTGTCAAAGGTTGTCTATTCAACTTGAATGCGCATGGTGGTTGGCTGGCTGGTCGGTTTGTTGTCCCTGTTCTCCAGAACAGAAGAACAGCTATTGTCGAAGCAAAAAAAAAAAAAAAAACCTTGTTCTACAGAGGCAATGGAGTCAGGGCTTTATATATATATATAAAATTGTGATGTAGTCACATTGGCAACCATCACAAGAGGATTTAGTCAAATTTGCATAAAGGTCAGGTAAGAGAGGAAAGTAGAAAAATGTTAAAAATGTTGCTATATTTTGGGAACCTATTTTCTAAATGTGTACAGATTTCAGAAAGAATTTCCTCAAAATCTGGCGAATTTGATGAGTTATTTTCACAAAAATCCTTTGTATGAGTTGGACTGAATTTTTTTTTTGGGTCACCAAGTTGCAGAAAAATTGTGAAAAAGAAGTTGTTCAGAGTATGGTGCATCCACTTTTGAAGGTTTGAGTCATGGGGAGAAGATCTACTGTTGATAAGAAATCCAGAGTCTGCTGCAGAAGAAGAAAAGACATAGGTAATCCCCATGATGCAAACCATGTGCTACACTCCTAGCAGTCAGTCATCCCACAAATTTTTTAATCCATGTGTTCATACTAAGGTCTTAAGCATGATGGACAAATTGGTATGGACAAATCACTGTACGAGATCCATAAACCCATATTCAATTCCAGTCAATCCAGCAAGTTCACAAAAAAATAAAAATTGGTCTGTTATGGGACCTTCAATACGGCACCTTCAATATCATGAAATTCTACTACAATCACAGCTCTGTTTATGGTATGCGGTAGTAGTAGTAGTATGTACCTTGCAAGTCACGAAATTCACCCATCACCTATTCCAAGATTGATGATGGGCAACACTTCTTTTCCTTAAGATCATCGTGAAAAAAAGTCATGTGGAACATCCTTCACTGTCTACAGTTTCTCTTGATAATAAGTTATACTATCCTCAGTCATTCATTCACCATGTTAACAGCCCTTGTGCTGCAAAGCTTTTTTTGAGCCCACCAACAATGACTTTCTGAATTACACCACCCTGCCATTATTATACTTGCGCCGCATTAGATTGTGTACAATCCAAGCATCTACATAATACATTGTAGAGTGAGACTTTTGTCCATCATAACATGTGATTGAGTAGCATTTGTGACACATCAAATTTTCTTTAAAAATATTGTTGTGTTTATTGTAACAGTTAGCCACCATATCTGCAGTTCATCAAAGTGTTGCAGAAATGCAGATTAGGTTTGTTTGGTGGTGGAGAAATGGAGAGACTCAGCATAGCTCAACAAAACCATCAATTCTTTTGTTAAGAGTATAAAATATATGCAAATTTGCTGCTAAAATGCAAACTCTGAAATATGTTGTACCTTCAGAATGTCCATGAGTTTGTGCCAATGCAAAGAGCTTCATACACATTTGGCATTGTCTGCTCAACGCTGCTGCTTGTGATTCTTCAACATCTTGCTTGCTTTTTGCACCTGCCTTTGCATTGTCTGCTGAATATGTGCTAGATCATTCAGGATCATTCTTGCTTATAGCTTGAATTAACTGCAAATCCGGGTACATCAAAGATTTTAAAATTAGTTTGGCAATTGAGAGTAAGAGCCCAAAAAAATTGCAAATTGACTGCTAATTTCTTGTGCATCAGCAACAGAGTACAAACTCGTAAAAGTATATTTGAACAAACCTTGATAGTAGGAAGAGGGGTTAGCTGCATTCAGAACTGTGTTGTATATAAGCAAAAGCTCTGTGGAACAATCATGAAAATTTCTCGAGCATTAACATCAGAAGCATCATATCAACTCAAAAACCAACCAAGAAGTACATATCTATCAGATTGGTGAGAAAACTCCACAACAACACCTTGAAGGCAACATAACAGAAGAGTGCAGTCATAACCTTACGATTACTCACAAAGTGTCAGATAGACGCATTGCATTCATCAGGATTCCCCACTGCCTTCATCAGCACACAACTGTGTGTATAGATAGGTATACAATGATCTGCCCATAATTTGAGGCAAACTGTTAATACAAACATTATGTCCTGAGCTTGTATCACATTTTTGAAAGGAACAGGAAGATGTAGTCATGATGTTGGCTAGCAAACAAGAAATACAACCCAGTGACACATCATCAAGCAGATACACCAGAAGGCAAAACTCATTGCTCACATGTGCACACAATTGGTTACAGAAGTCCGGAGTTTGAACTGGTTACTACAGCTCAGTACTGGCTACTAAACTCATTGGTTACATGTGCACACAATTGGTTACTACATGCGACTTTGAATCAAGGGTAAAGGACTTCCTACTAACATTGGACTGACTCAAAGTCTGAAGTCCTTTACCCTCGATTCAAGCCAGAGAAGTTACAAACCCATCACATCCTTGATGCCAGCTCCATCTACTGTCCTTGATCACCAACAGATGACACTTGACATTTACCTCAGATGCATTAGATAGCACATACACATGCATTGTAAGCTCCATACCGACAATAACATTCAGGGCCATGATGGCAACAGAATGAATTGGACCTCTCCTAGTCAGCAAAGGAACAAAGACTAATCAAGCCATATCTCTGTAAAGCTGTCTCTGAGTGTTGAAAACAGATTAAATATTATCTGGCTCAAACACAAAAAAACTCACCTCCAGAACTCATGACAGTGAGCAAGAACTTCCAAAGTCAAGAGAGAAATACAATGTAACGCACTATTGTTATACATCACAAACTTTGTTTCAAGTGTGCAAGAAGCAAACACATGAAACTAGTGTGCCATCAACTAAATTCAAGACCTTCCAAATCCTGAATAGAGTCCAGTTGTTACACCTTCCACTGCATGCACACGGTTCAGTGGTCATAGTTGCTCAAAAAGCACCATGAAAACACATAGAAACTGAACCACGTCAAGGTTTTTGACTAGCACATATCAACAACCAGCCTCATAAGAAGATGCAAGCTCTTTCTGTGACACAGTCAAAGACACTATCAGTCTGCAATAGAAGACTTTACTAATGCATGCAACATTTGTGGTGACAGAAACTGTAGCGATTCATAAGCTCATGAACACTGATGGAAGTCAGCTCCACTTCAAAGTCAAGGAATGGGGTCACAAACCAGCCACAATGCATAGAGAAAAAAACAAACTCAGTTGCAGATTCAACAGGAAAAAAATTTCTGTTGCAATTGGAGCTCTTCACTCATGAGATAAAACATCAAAACCTTCTGTGTAGATGATAGACATTTGCAAACACATCCTGAAAGAAAAGTGATGACATGTGTGTAGCATTGCCAGCAAATGAAAGACATGAGGAAGTAAGCAGTGGGCATCGTTACTAGGTAGTTAAGAAGTTGAGGTCTGGCTCTGTTACCAGACCAAAATGACTCACTCTACCAAGAAAGAAGGGACAGGCAAGACCAGCAATACCAGCCAAGAAATACCTCTCAAAGCTGTCTATCCTCACAAAGGGGAAAGTGTGTGAAGAAAATTACAGGACAGTCTCATTCCGCAGCATTTCGATTGAAAAGAAGTTGTACAAGGTGATCATCAAAGCTCAATCAGCACTTCTAGAACTGCCTAGAAAAGCTCGCTTGCGAGTCTAGCAGTCTCTGCAACCTCAGAGGGAAACCCTAAAACCGACCCCCAACATCCTTTCGCTCTACTGCAGAAAATTACACTCAAAATTTAGGCAGTAAGAATGACAGCACCGCCAGCTTCCTTGATCTTCTTCTCCGCAAGCTTGGAGAAAAACTTGGCCTTGACAACCATCGCTTGTCCAGGCAAGTCGCCCTTCCCGAGAACCTTGAAAAACCCATGCTGCGTCACGTCCAAGAGAGGCGCCGCCCTCTCACCATCGGCTTTCTCCCTCACAGCTTCAGGAACCAGGGACCACAGCTTGTCGACGTTGACGATCGGGCAGTGATACTTGTTCATGCTCTTGTGGAAGTACCTCATACCTACTTTCCCGAAATAACCCGGATGGTACTTGTCGAACAAAATCCTGTGGTGGTGCATACCTCCGGCGTTTCCCCGTCCTCCCGGATGCTTCCTGTGCTTGCCCACACGACCATGTCCAGCCGAAACATGTCCTCTTTTCTTGCGATTCTTCTTCAACCGGGTCGTCATGGCGCTCGCGCTCTGGCTCTGGAGGGAAGCACACGAAACAAGGAATTTGCGCAAAACGCAAGAAGAGCACTTAACGCAAAGCGCAGCCCTGTTCTTCGTGAGCTCCAAACCCTAAAATACCATCTAGCGGTTCACATGAACTGGGCAGCCTTTGTGTACATCTGAACCGTTCGTGTTTTCGAGGAAAAAAATAATTACAAGGGGCCCAGGGAGACTTGAGTGCTCTTTTTAGGAGTTTTTGTTTATAGCCAAAGTGGCTACCTATTAATCATCCTTCTGTATTCTGGCTAAAATCTGAAATGCAAGCACAGAAATATGGCGTTTTATACGAAGTTCCCATCAATTATGGCGATTTAAAACATCCAAAATCACTTAATTTTCGCTTTAATTAAAAAAAAAAATCGCTTTCTGGAGGATTTCGCCAATGAAAAAAACGCTTGCCGGGGACATGGCCGGCCGCCGAACTGACCCCGTGCTTTTGGCGGGTGACCGGGCCCGTGCTCCGCACGGGTGGTCGGGACCCCGTGATGGTCGCCTTCTTCGCCTCGCAATGCTTCCTTCTGCACATACTTGCGATTTTGTTGCAGGGCGTTTTTGTGCGGCCTCGTTTTAGGGGTCCCGGTTGTTGCAGAAGCGTGAACTGATCGTGAACATCTTTTCTCTCCTCACGTTGGTCTTCCGTCTCTTCTCTCATCACCAAAAAAATGGAGGCAAAACTACAGGACATTAACCATATTTTCCAGAAGTTCCAGGTCGAGTATGCGAGGAATTCGTTCGATAACTGCAATAACTTGCTCTCCCAACTCAAGGTGATTCTGCTCCTTCTCCTTCTCTCCTTCCCGATCTTCTCCACGAATTCTGCTCCTATCTGAGCGCGTTGATGAGAATTCAGAGCTTTGGCAACTTTAGGGTTTGGGGCGATTGGCTCGTATTCTCAAAACTGTTAGCGGTGATTGCAAGCAGTCTTTTTTTGTTGTGTGATTACATTGGATTGTAGGGGAATAGACATTTTTTGATGAGTTTCTTTTGTTTGTGTCATTTTGCTGCAGTACTTTTGCATTTAAAAAAAAATCAAGGGGTTTGATTATCCTGGAAGTGGTGCACTCTGTGGTTTTCCCCACAGGTGAAGTTGACGGAGCTGCCGGGTCTGCCACCGTTGTTCAAGCCATCTCCAACTGCAGCTCAGGAGCTTGTGCTTGCAAGTAAGACATTCTGGCCGTATATCTCATGTTGTGGAATGGGCACTAGAAAGTTACAATCTACAATGACCAATGCATCAACTTGTGATGAGGCATATCAAATTCAGAGCTCAGGGTCGAGCAATGCATTTCCTTCTGTAGATTAGGTCAGCAATACCATATGTCTATGTGGTTGTGCTAAATAGCCATTTGCATGCAGGGGACATACTAGAGCATGCTGTTGTTCTGAGTGTGAAGATGGAAGACCAAGATGCTTTTGAGCGACACTTCCTTCAACTCAAGTCCTATTATACGGATACAAGGTAGTAGAGAATATGCAATCTTGTAAGCAATGGATTTGCATTCCTCTCCTCTCCTCATCTCAATCTATTGCATATGTGCCAAATGATTACATTTGGACTATTTCTATTTGGGCTTGCTTTTTGAAGAATCACTTGGTTTTCATCCCTGTATGTGGAGCTTTGCATCGATGTTCAATTTTGGATGCATACTAAACTTTCTGTACTGTGATGAAGCTGAGAATTCTGATTACTGTTTGGTTTGGTCTTTTTGTTGATCTGGATGTGTTTTGTTGCCTTATTTAAAAGAGTTCACAGTAGAACAAGTCTCCAATTTATGACAACATGACTGCATTTGTCATCAAATGCAAAGAAAATTAATTATTCACAAACATTTGTGGTTTGTTTTACAGGGGGCTTGTCCCTCCATCAGAACAAGAGTACCCTATTCTAGGGCTGAACTTGCTCAGGTTGCTGGTGCAGAACAGAATTGCCGAGTTTCACACAGGTGCAAGAACATCTCTTCTTCCTGTGTTTGTTCTCATCACAATATTTTGCATTGTGATGACAAGCTATAATTATAGAGTGCTTAGATTCACAGATAATGCAGTCTCTTAAGAAATTCTATTCTGAAACAATAGGTTAGTTTCTTGCTTGGTTAATAAAGTAGAATTGAGAAGTAGATATATAGAGAAAGAAGCAATAAAGATTTATAATTGAGGTGTTGTGGTTCATTTTTGTACCTGAGCTGAAGCTTTGTGCACTGATGGAGATTTCTTCTCAGTAGATGACTCGGGTTTTAATCAGGCAGATCTGGCCAGTTCTATGGGAGGTTATTGGCCCATCTTATGTGGTCTATGAATTGGAGTAAATTTGGTATATAACCAGTTACTTGTGTTGCTTTGGTGCTGTTTATGGGTCATGTAGAGCTGGAGCTTCTACCGCCAGAAGCCCATGAGAATGCTTGTATAAAGCATGCTGTAGAACTTGAGCAGTCCTTCATGGAGGGTGCTTACAATCGTGTCCTGAGTGCACGCCAAGCTGTTCCCCATGAGACCTATGTTTACTTCATGGACCTTTTAGCAAAGACAGTTCGGTATGTTCTTGAAACAACTATGTCCCACTGTGCTTTGAGTTTCTCAACTTAAATGTTGCTGTGGCTTCTGTAAAGGTTCCCTATGTAGTTGGCTTGCTTCAGTACAACAGTTCTAAGTCTACAAATCTCCGTAGTATTTGGAAAGCTCTTTCCTTCATGGCATTTCCTGCTGTGGTTTGAGTATGTATTTCTTTCCTGTCAAAATGTGTACAGGGATGAAATTGCCGGCTGCAGTGAGAAGGCGTATGACTCTTTATCTGTCACTGATGCCAAGAAGATTTTGATGTTCTCATCAGATTGGGAGCTGCAGGAATATGTTAGCGAGGTGTGTTTGTGCTCTCTTTCTCTATGTGCTATCTGTTTGTGTGTTTCTGTTTTGGCACTATATTGTATTGTCTTCTTGTACTCTTGGGATCATCCATATCTTGTGTTGTGAGTGTGATATTAGAAATCAGGATTCAAAACCTGACTTTGTAATGCTAAGTTCATGTCAAGAGCTTTAGTATGGCAATCTTGTTAGGCCATTTGCAGGATAACAGTTCACCAAATATCTGTTGTTTGTTTCTAATCTGTCTTCAATGGGTCTATGATCTATGGGTCCACCTTACCTGAAGTCATGGTGCTTTCCTCTGGCAGGATCATCCCAGCTGGGAAATTCGTGGCAGCAGTGTCTACTTCCAAAAAGTGAAAGATCTTGCGCCCTGTAAAGAAATCCCGTCCTTGCAGCTAATAAACCAAACCCTAGGCTATGCCAGAGAACTTGAGCGCATTGTCTAGGACTGACCTATCAATCACATGTGGGCTTTGGGTAAGATCCAAATTGATTTCTTGTAGGGAGTATTTCAGAGTTGGTTGTCAGTCCATGATATCTTCAGGTGTCTGCTTTGATCTATCTTGCAATTCATTCGCTAAATAAAAAGCCTCTTGCACCCAAGTGCTGTGTTGTACTCTTTCGCTTTATTAACAATTGACTGGACATAGGCTACTAGCCAGTGCAGTGGAGAGATGAAGGAGCTGTGCAAACAATCATTTGAGTAGGTAATAGCTTGTGGCATTTGTTCCTTGCATTTATGTTATCTGTACTGAGAATTGAGATATTCTCTTGATCCTCAGTACTTATGAAGATGTTTGTTATCTGTACACCATTTTGCCCTAAGAAGGTTTGCACCTTAGTTTCTTGTCTTAACTTGCAGTTTACTGACTTTTGATTTGTATCACTTGGGAGTGAGATTTGAAGCTTTGGTGAGGACCCTTTCTGGAATTGTAAGTAGATGTGTTGGGTTTTTGGGTTAGATGTTTAGCAATTCCTTTGCAGAGCTTTGTAGCTTGGGAATAGTAGAAACTTTCAATGCCAAATTTCTCTCTTTAACAAGGGATACAGCTCTCACACTTGGTATTCTCTTTGTGTTGAAAGTGGTTCCTACTGAAATGCATGTGGTTGTGATGTGCATTTTTGTGTGCATGTAAGATGCTGGCTGGAGTTATGTTGTAAGCGAGAATCTCTTCCCTACTTCCTTCTTTGCCACAAAGGATTCTCACAGCTGTGCACTGCCACATCTCTGGCATGTTGTCCATAACTGCAAACTCTATTGATCAGCTGACTTCTGTATCTTTTACAACACTATTCAATCAGTAAAATCTGTTTTCCAAAAGCTGGCTTGTTGATTCTGTGTTTCTTGTCTTCAGTTTTTCTCATGATCAGAAGGGAGGATGAGAAGCTTGTTTTTCCTTTGTTGAGAAAAAAGGGGTTTTGTTGAGAAAAAGTGTTTTCTTCACTCTTCTGAGGATTGGAAGAGAGGATGAAGAGGTTGTGTATTCCCTGTGTTAAGAAGAACGTACCAGTGTTTTCTTCTCTTCAGCTTTGAAGAGTATAAAAGGTTTGCAGGTAGGTAGGCACAGCGAGTCTGCAAATATCCACAGCAGCAAATGTTCTGCCGCTGCTCCAAGGAAATCGTGTATGTATCTGTTGTGACTAAACTGGCGGCAAATTTCGAGTCACGTGCGGAAGATGTGCCTAATCTTCCGGGCATCTTTTCCTCTAGGTTCTCACAGTTGACAGGGAGAACTCACAGTTGACAGGGAGAAAGGAAGGAGGAGGAGGAAAGAGTACAGTGCGACAGTGTTGCTGCAGGTTCAGGAGTTCTTTGCAATCAAATTCCGGACAAGCCATGTGCAGACGCAACGTCTACCCTACCGCACTTGTGTGCGAATCTAACCGATGATGAGCTCACGACAAAGGTGAGCGGAAAATGCGGAGAGAGAGAGAGAGAGAGAGGGAGGGAGGATCTAACCGATGATGAGCTCACGACAACGGTGAGCGGAAAATGCGGGGAGAGAGAGAGAGAGGATATAATCGATGATGAGCTCACGACATCGATGAGCGGGAGATGCGTGGAGAGAGAGAAAGAAAGAGAGCGTCGTTGTCTTCACGAACTGATTTTTATTTTTATTTTGTTTTCCGGTACTGTTCAAGAGAATTGAATACACTTTTGCACCAAGAAGTTGGGAAGGATCCATCGGCATTATCCTTCGTTCGTCCGACTCCCGGATCCCGGTAGTCAGTCCTCTCCTCCTTTACTTTCCTATGAGATGATCTTGCTTTTCTTTTGCTTCGCTCAAAGATTCTAGAGCTATGGAAGCATGACGACTTGTGAAAGAGTAAGGACTTTCAAGTAGCGTTTGTTTGTACTTACTCTTTTCTTCCTGGATCCTCCACAAGGCGGTGGCGGATCCTCTATATCTGTGCTTCTTTCCTGTTTTTTCCGCGGGGTTGTCATTTTGGTTTTTCTGTGAAGCTTTGGATTCTGAATTTGTAAAGGTCGAGAGAGAGAGAGAGAGAGAGAGAGAGAGAAGAAGCTTTTGTGTGTTTTTTCAACGAAGAAGGAGATGGAAAGCATGATGATGACAAGAAAGAAATGAATGAAGAAGATCAAGAGCATGAGACCTGTTATCAACTTCCAATAGTGATTGAACTGCCCATAGAGTTTTGAACTTCGTAGCGGCGAGGGAGGGGAGAGAATAGTTCCAAGAGGGAGAGGACCAGCGTGTTTGTTTGTTTCTTTTTTGGAGGAGGATATGGCGGCAAGAGGGGATGAAGAAGACTTGTTGGCGGACTATGCAGTACCACCTTCAAGGGCTTCCAGTAGTTACAGATTGGAACCTGACAACAATGGGCCATTGTCCGGGAGTAGGAGTTCGTCGTCCACCTCCCTCAACGGTCGAAGAGAGTCCACCAACTCCCTGTTTAGCAGACGTCCATCTGGTAACAATTCCACCTATCCACATCTGTCGCTTCTGTTTCCTTGTTTTTGTTGTGAGTCGTCCCTTTGTAGCCCAGGTTTGTTTCTTTCTTGTGAATCGTGAGTTTTCATGCCGAGGAATGCAGAGTTGAAACTTATGAGTCATTGCTTTTGATCAGCTTTAAAACTGCTCCATCTCTGAACATTCTCCACCTTGCAAGAGCTCTCATGCTCCAGTACTGATAATTTGTTTTAATATAATGAGAGGGAACTGGAGGGATGTGTGCACACTCTCCATACTCAAGTTCTGTTGCAAATTGGGGGTTTTAGGTCCCAGATTGTGTTATGTGTTTTAGTGACTTGGGGATGATGGATTGGAGGGTTGTTTCTGCTGCAGACTTTGGAAGCAGATATGGTTTTGGGAATGCATATGTGCAATTGGACGATGCAGGAATCTACTTGTCATCTCTGTCAGTCACCATCTTGCTATCAGCTCTTGCAACCCTTGGGATCATACTCTTCACTCTTGTCATTACGTTTGCTGTCTTGCTTGGGCAATGCCAAAAGTCTCAACCTGAGGTTGTCAAGTCCCCAGATTCATGTGCAAGCTTTAGGCTCAATGGTGAGCTCAACAATTTACAAGGCTGGATTGTTCCACCCAAATGCGAACACTTTGTCACCCAGTATGTGGATTCGGGACAGTACTTGGTTGATTTTGCTGTTGGAGTTGATGCGGGAAAGCAGTATTTGAAGCCAATTGTGCTAGAGGGAGATGGACTCGACTTGATTGTGCTTGACATTGATGACACGTGCCTGTCTCATATCCCGTACTACAGGGATCATCACTTTGGGTACATATCTTTTTTCCTATGCTGAGGAAATCTTTTTCTGACTCTGTTTGTTGCTGTTAGCTGGTTAGAACTCACAGTACTATTGGAGCTGTACTCATATAGGTGGTGGACAACTTCCAGTCCTGTGGGTGAGATGTTAGAAACCTGCATTCCTCCCTCTCACAATGAGGACTAAAATTTGAACTCTTAAGTAAATAGACTTGTCATGGAATTCTGAAGCATCTTATGACATCCAGTTCAAATGTGTAGTCCAAGACAAAAGTGACTGTCCCTTGAGTCCCTGATCTTCACATATGCAGTACCCTGCTCTCATGCCACATATCACAAATTACTGGTATCACCTCTGAGCTACTATTTACATGAAGAATGAAGGTAGCCACTGCACAGTTTTGGGCACATGAGCTCTTTCTTTGATTTGAATTCTATGAACGGAAACTTAATTGCTCTGCATACTGTAATTGCCTTGGTTGCCACAATCCAATGACAGAGAAAAGCCCTGGACAGTTCTGATGTTCTCTTTGATTTTTGACAATGGGCTATGCCATGTGTTCTGTGGAAGTGCAGAGCAGAGCTGTTTAATGAGACTTCATGGGACACATGGGTGTATGAGGCCAGAGCACCACCACTGGAGCCAATGCTGAACTTCTACAAAGAGCTACGAGCTCTAAATTGGAACTTTGCTTTCATTACCGGGAGATCTGAAAATCAGCGTAATTTTACTATGCAGAATTTACTGGCAGTGGGTTATGAAGGTTGGACAGCTCTTATTTTGAGGTCAGTTGCTCTATAACTGCTGTCTATGGTGGTTCTTATTGTTGTGGTTCAGACTTTCACAACTACTAGTGACTCCTAGCACCAACTTTTCTGTCAGTGTCAGCAGTAGTTTTCCCAGCTTAGTTGTACTTACTGAAGCAGTGTGTTTCTTAAGGAGCCTGGAGATTGTTTATGGATCATTTTGAACTTTGCGATGCCTGATGTTCAGCCAGATATGATGCTGTCATTTTGAGGATTTGGTGCCATCTCAAAGCACTTCTGTCTTGAGTATTTACATTGTCTATTATACTTCTCCAAACAAATTTGGGCTAAATGCCAGTCTCATATCTGGTCTTATTCTTTTGCAAATTGGAACCAGGTCAGCAGAGGAGGAAACAACACCAGCAGTAGAGTACAAAACAAAAGAGAGACTTAAGTTGGAGGAACAAGGATACCGTATATGGAGTGGGTTTGGGGATCAATGGAGTGACATTACAGGCGCTGCCTCTGGAAGCCGAACCTTCAAGCTTCCAAATCCAATGTATTACATCTAGCAAATTATGGATTTCCCGTCCAAGATTTGCATTCTACAGGTTGGATGTACTGTTCTGGTGAATTGGTCCTTCCTGCCAAGAATCTAAGCATATGGTGACAATAGTCATGTCTTACTGCCCTATTATTATTGGATGTGGCAGTCCCTAAGCTGGTGATGAATAGGTTTATTTTGCCTATCTCATCTCTTGTCTTCATCATAGTTGAATCATTGCTTTGATCCATGTGACTGAAATGGCATGTGGCATCTCAATAGTTTTTATGCTCCCTGTTTCATGAGCTGTGTGCAGCCTCATGATCTAAGAAATCTTCACACAATCAAGCAATTTTATTATGCGCATAGTCAATTGATTTACTTTTTTTGCTTGAGTAGGTTTTCAGCTTTCAGATTCAGTAATTCTTGTGACTGTCAATTTTGGCAGTTGAAGAAGGGTTCAGAAGACCCGAATGCTGGATGTCACATTCTGCAACGCTTCAATCTGAAGTGGTGGTGTGTTCTACACATGTAAAGCCCTGAATTAATTTTTAACCCTGTCTGCATACAGACAAGAGTAGTAGTAGTAGTGTACTAATATACAGAGGGTGTTGAATAGGCTTGTGTAGGTGTGAAGAAAAAAGACCCCAATGAAATTGTGGATTTGGTGGTCTTGAGTGCACTAACAGTTAAATTGGTAATAGGGTTCGGTAGGTTTGTGAGGATTTTAGAGGACCAATGGAAATAATAGAAAGGGACCATTATTTTCACTCTTCGGCAGAATGGGGTTGTGTGCAAGCATGAAGAGTTTTTTTTCAAAACTTTCCACTAATGGGATTGCTGGATTTGATGGTCTGAATTTGTTTTGTTGGTTATCTTGAGTGAAGTAACAGTTCAATGTGTTATATCTATTTACAAACAGGGTTCTAGCACATTACTTGTGCACTTCGTTTTAGTTAAAAAGCAAGGTATGTTATCTCTGATGCTGACATTTCTTCAAAATGCAGAGACATGTATGGCTTTACATTGTCGTTATTACATAATATACCTCAGTAAGCAAATTTAAGCCAGGACTTCATGTTATGTACAGCCCATTGGTGAGGGCATTCCTCCTGAAATGTGGGCCTAGCACAGCTTCCAACTTGCCAAGGCCCCTTAAGTTCTGAATGCCCTTGCCCTGGGGCCTTACCTTACATGTGGAGTAGTGAGAGAATTTGGAGTCCTTTGCAGAAAATTGTTGCTCTGCTGTGTGCCTTGTTTTTCTTGTGTTCAGAACTATCATCTGCATATTTAAGTCTGTCATAGCAACTAACTTCAATTGACAAAATATTTTTATGTGCACAGTTCACGTCCACCATTCCTAACCTCTCTTCTAATGCACCCTCAAACATGATAGGCAGGCTAAAGGATCATTGAAATAAGTAATTCTATTTCTCATGAACAAAATGACAATTTCATTGGATTTTTTTATTTGCAAGTATTGGTTCTATCTCTTAATGTTGTGTCTCTGTCTGTGAGTGAACAGGTTCATATGTGTCAGATAAGGTCCCCAGGATGAGGGCATTCCTAAAATAAGGGTCCTGGCAAGGTGGAAACTGAGCAAGGCATGCATTTCAGGAATGCCCTCACAACCCATGAGCCTTACATTGGATCTTCTCCAGCACTTCGGAAACACATTGGGATGTTGGGGAACAAACCAGATCTGAAATAAAGAATAAGTTTGCAATGGCAAGACAACGATTGAAGAAAGGGTATGAGCCTGGTTTGTTATGAAATAACTGTACAGAAGCTCAACTGGATCCAGTCTTGATTGATTCTTGACCTGAAAAATTCTTCAGATTCTTTGGTGCAGAGTTGTGAAGCAAATCTTATAATTTTGGTGTCCTAACCTTGCATATGAATCTCAGCTTCAGTGCTTGATCTCACTTCCTAATTACATAAAAAGAGACATAATTTTGCCTGGACATCAATTGGGGATATCAGCTTATGTGCTAAATGTCAAGAATTCCTGAATTCTATCACAGGATTGATGTAACAAGTTCAAAGTGTTTGTGTTGGTTACATACAGTTCCCCAGGAAGGAATCATATCTCTTGTTTCTGGAAGTTCTTGATGTTTTGAAGCTATTCAGAAGTCAAGTATGTGAGGAAAAACTACTCAATTTTGATTCTGCAACATTCAGATTTCAAAGAGTCTCTATACAAAAACAGATAAAAATCGGCTTCTGATTGTTTTTAGAGCTGAACTCTGGATTCTGAGACATCCTCATCTTAGTACTGTTCTGTTTTCTGGAGTTTCCAACTGATGGCACTGAAGAAACAAAACTGAAGATTATGCAGTGCAACTGATTTAGAGTCTGACCTTCTGAGTCACTGATGTTGAAAGGATTTGATTCGGTGACACTCTTTCAAGTCTGCACAGTGTTGGATAGTTGATGATCCTTCAAGTCTGTCTGCAGTGGAAATCCCACACTCCTGATCTGCACTGAGGAGATGAACACTCTGAGAGAGATCCTTGAGCTGCAACATTCATGAGCTTTCCTCCTTTGTGGTGAGATGGAATGTGAACTGTTCTTCCTATTGTGCTTGCATTGCAATCCACAAGCTCCTTCTTGTCAAATGCTGGCAACTGTTGTGGTGGACTTGGCCCTGCTCCATTTCGGCTTGCCTTCTTCTTATACACTCTGATGTGTTGTTTAGTAGCTTGTGAGTGTTGATCTTTCTGCAAGGATGCTCCATCCTCAGCAGGTGATCTTGCCATTGTAGTACATGTCTCTGTCTTATTATATTTCATAGCTTGACAGCAATTGACGCTGTTCCTGGTCATGTTGCTGCTGTAGTGGTGCAATGGTGGAAGATCAGAAGCAAGCCTGAAATCTTGAGGCAGAATTCCACTCCAAGGATTTGAAGTTCTTCTCATCTCTGACAGTTTCCCATCCATGGTGAGCTTCTGAACTTTCTTTAGATCTGTATCAGAAGAAGAAGATGAGCTTCTCAAGTTGCCTCTGATGATGTTATTATGGCAAGGGTGACTGTCCACAGCTGCTGCAGGAGTGGGAATTGTACTCCATGTCCAACTCTTCTTCCCTTGTGCTTCTGGCTTTTGCAACCCTGTAGACTTCACAAGTATGTCCTTGATTCTACTTCCTCTTGATCTCTCCACTATCAAGTTGGGACCAGACTGATCTAAGATCTTGCTTGATCCACCACACATCCGTGGAATTCCAGACACTGCAATCTCATCCTGGGAACCACCTCCTCCAGTACCAAGATTCACAAGCCCATTTGCTGCTTCAACCAAACGTGCAGCAGCAGCACTGACAGTGACATTCTTGGAACTTGGATTTCCTGCAACACAAATCAAAGACTGACCTGAAGACCTGTGAGTCTCAGAGCCTTGCAATTCAGCTTCTAAGGATAATTCTACCTTAGATAACTCTGTGCATCTTGTGTTCAGAAATTTGAGACGGTTTGTTGTTGTTGGGTGACATTGTGATATCATGATGGAGCTCAAATCAGGAAGCCGTAAATCTGAGTACATGGAACTCTTTTGCAGATTGTGGAGAGATGAACAGTTGATTGAGTCAATGCCACTGGCAGCCCCCTCTGCTACTCCTGAAGATGATGATGATCCCCTCTGCTGCTGATGTTTGTATGAAACACTTTCAGGTCTCTTGCCCTTCCATAGAGCAAGCTGAGTTATAGCCTTACTCTTTGTCTTCTTGTGAGCTGACCTCTCTATCATTACTTTCTTTGCAGAGCTAGTATCACAAGCAAAAGAGTCTTGTGCAAGTTTTCTTAGAGCCCTTGCATGCAGAGAATCTGACATGCAATCCGCCTTGTGATTCCTTCCCCAGGCAGCAGCACCAGCAGCAGATTTGGTCACAACCGGAGCTTCTAGCGACAGTCCTATTTGACTAGTGACTGTGTGAAGCTTCTTCTTCTTCAAGATATGATGAGCATTCTGAGGTGGTGGCAGCTCTGTGTTGTATGGAGCTTCCATGGTTGCATAATCTTTCAAGCTTTTTCTTGTCACTGAGCATCCCCCAGATCTATCTGTGATCTTTCTACAAGTTAATTGACTCCAAAAACAGTGGGTTTCTGATGATCCTTCAACAGCCTGATATTGATCAAACCTGTTTTTGGTCTTAGAAGCACATGCATGATCCTCTCTCTCTCTCACTCTCTCAAATTCTACAAGAGTTGAATTCAGTAACTATGCATCTTCTTCTACTAGGCTCTGTCTTACTGTGAACGGAAAAGTTCCTCAATGCAAAGTTGTACATGGTGGGTGACAGAAAAATGTAGGATGTTGCCAGGCACAAGAAAACAGCAAGGACTTAATAAATAGAAAGGAGATATGAAGGATGATAGAAGGTCTGTATCACCCAATGGGGTGTCTTAGGTCTGTACTACCAGGTGATGGTTCTTAGGTCTGTATCACTTGATGGCAGTTCTTTTATTAGAAGACCACTACAGTTGTATATGGTCCTGCATTTAAGTCTGCAATTCTCATCTCTGAGTGGATGGATAAATGGTACACACATTTTGATTGCTGGTTGGATTGGTACACAGCACACACAGACTTATTGCAAGGGAGGTGCACATATTGGTCTATTCTCACGGGTGTTGCCTATGGATCTATAATCTTGTACTTCCACAGATGAGGACACTACAACAAAACCATCAATAACAAAACAGGACAGGCACTGGGTTGCTGCTCTAGTTATTATTGTCAGGTTGTTATGCAGCAGTACTACTGGATGGTAGTACCAAGCTTTTCATGGAGTTTGGAGTTCAATATCTAATGTCAAGTTCTTCAACCAGTGTTGTCCAGGCACATCCTTTACCTGGAAATACTTGATCCGTTTTAAACCTGGAAATACTTACTTTGATGGTTGTACCTGGAAATGCTTGATGGTTGTACCTCTTTTCTACAACCAGACACGTAACTATCAGAACCTGCCATTTTCAGGATCAGGCATGATAATAAGAGATTCATGAATTCCAGCAAACATTAATTAACTGCACACATGTGGTATGTTTGTTATGTGACTCTTTATGCACTCTTTTCACTAGCTTTGCAAATTTGAAAATTTGAGTCTTAGCACACTTTGTGTCATGGAGCTGGGCTTAACTGGCAGCTCCCCTGTTAATGTTGTGGGATTTTTCAATTTCTTCTTTTTTTCCTCCAATTGGAAGTTTTGTGTTGGGTGCTTCATCTTCCATTCTCAGAAACCGTATTTAAATTCCCAGACTCCAAATTGCAGTTTTTGCTGTGAGATCATCAAATTAATACACTAGCTACATAGCCAAATGCTGTAAGGTGCAAACAATGAACATCTGCTTTCAGCAATGGGTTTACAAATTGCACAATTACACAGCCATTGTTGGATCAGGATCAGGAGATTTGCTGATCCAACAACACCTTGGTGATGTGATTGCTCTGGCAATCTTCCCAATCACTCTCTTCTTGCTGCTCCTGGCAATTGCAGGGTTTACTGGGATGTCTTCTTCTTTTCTTCTTCAATTCTACACAACAACGAGACCAACATCACCTTAGTTCATATCCATATCCAGAGACAATTCCTTCTGACACAAGTACACAGCCACTGTTGGATCAGGATCAAGAGATCTGCCAATCCATCAACAACACCTGCTGCACTTCAACACCAGAACTTCAACTTCCCAAATTCCAGATCCCTTCTGATTTCTTGCACATTTTAGATACTAAAGAATCGTTGCTTGATGGATCCTTGCTATCTCTCTTTTTCTTGAGGCATCTGCGATTTTTGGAGGACAAAACTCTCATGTTCTGCAATTGCCTGTTTTTTCCATGGGTGTAAGATTGTTGAGTTTCCACATTCAAGACTGGGATTGCCAATCCTTTCTCTTTCTCAGTAACTTCAGATTCTTTTGATGGCATTTTACAATCAATGCTCAGAATATGGACTCCCTCTTTGAGCATTGCTTTAAAGCTTACACTGATTGTAACTTCAAATACACAGGAAACTCATGCACTCTAAATCCTAATTTGCCTCCAACTTAGATGCAAACTAGGTACATGTCTGTTCAAGAGCTGCTGCAACAGTGTCCTTCTCAAATCTTTTTTTGCAATTCCTGGGTTGACAGTAGAGCTTGCTGAGTTCATCAAAGGAAAATCTTCTTTCTCTTGACCCAAACTCCACAATCAAGGACTGCATCATCAGTGAACTAATACCCGCCCAAAAAAAAAACTTAAGATTTTGCCAGAGTATTTTTGTTTGCAGAAGTTGAGATCATAACTGGAGTTTGCCCCCATTAATTGTTGGTTTCAAATTTGGTTATGAAAAGTTGAAACCAAACTGGGAACTAGATCCAGAAACATTAATGCAACCGGATGTGAGGATTGAGCTCCCCAATTCTGCTTATGTAGGAAGCATCAAACTGGAACCTAGTTTTAGAAGCACATAGGATATTCTAGGTTAGGTTGCTAGATGTAATTTGAAAACATATATGCCTCTTCCCTTCCAAATAGAAATAGAAACCTGAATAGTTCATTAGCTGGAATTCAAATCAATACAAAATACAATGTTAATTAAGATGATCAATCTTTACATTTTTTATTCTATTCTCAATAAACCTAATTAGCCTTGCAATAATCTTAATCAACCCTAAAATGACCTTAGTTTCCTTAATCAAACTTTCTTATGCCTTTCATTAATGTTAACAGAGTAGCATCAAAACCTTAGAAAAGAAAGGACTGCCAAGCAGTGGTTTGGACTTGTAGCATAGCAAATCAATTGGACTTGTAGCAAAGCAAGTGGTGGTTTGGATTTTGTGGTGCAACACAAAACATCAAGTCAATAGACCGAGTGGTTTGGAATCAAAACAAAGCAAGCAAAGTCACTGCCCAAATGGGTCCTGAATCACGGTCACGGGGACAAAAGCTCACCAAAAATTTAATGTGAATGACAAGAAGAGGCTGAATTTAAGGGAAGGAGGACCGACAATAAGCAATTGCCCCAGGTTTGTACAAAAGGGTTTCATCCAGGTCAATAAACAAGTCAAAACCATGCAACCTTTGGGCCAAAGCTGTGCTAGGGTTGGGTAGACCCAAAGGAGTTAAAGAGGTGAGGATGGGACTGATGCAAATTCCAGAAGACCTTTACAACAAATGATACATGTTCACCCTTGCTTTTATAACCAGATTGATAAGTTTGCAAACCCTAGCCTGCATACCTTATCTTCACCCAGATCAAAAATTCTCTAACAAATATTAGGTGTACCCTTAGGTGGATAACATTCTCTACAAAAATGATTATTAATGTTATATAGGTACCCATTTGACCCATTAGCAAGCTAAGAGAATTTATAGCATATCCACCCACACCCAACAAGTGTGCCTCTAAATGTCCATTGCATCCAAAATAGTGTGTAACCGTAGTGTGCAAGTTATTTTCCGATCCTCACCCACAAATATGAAATGTTGGAGAGTGTTGAGTGAAGATCTATCAATTGCTACCACATGAGCCATTCATTGTGACCCAATGGAATCCAATTATATTTCTTTATCAGCCCATTCAGTAGTATTATATTCTCAGCATAATGTAGTACAGGCCCATGTGAAGAGGTTTGTATCCTCAGCATATTTACAAGTCCAAACTCAGTTTCACACAATTTAAAAGCTTGAACTGCCTCAAAATTACAATTTACATGCCATCATCTCATTGGTAGTGGAGCTGTTCCTAATATCAAAATACCAAACCATATGCTGGAATGCAACTTGTAATAAAGCTCACTGGACATTTGACCCAGCAAAACTTCACAACTCTGCAACAGTTCACGCCGCTGCAATGACAGCCACTACTTTGACATAAACAAAACAGGGAATCGGTGTGAAAAATCCAGCATTAGGGGTTGTAAAATGCAGAAAAAATCTATTTCTGCTTCATCAATGAGAGTTGTCTTAATCACAAAGAATCAGTATACTGCGCTTAAAATTAGGCAGGGTATGCTGTGTATGGTACAGAGTGGGCTTGATAAAAATTCCCCATTACAGGTAGGATCTCACTATCAGGGCACATCCACATTCTACAATAACTTACACTTGAATAGTCTAAAAGTCTAAACTCAACTCTCCCACTGCATCTCAAAAAGTGGGCTCTCCATCTCACGCGTGTTTGACAATGCCACATGATCATCATTAGTTCCATGTGGCTGATCATAAAACTCAGTTTCAGGTGTTCTTCTTCGCATGCTCATAGTTGCTTCTACGCGTGCAGACAGCCCAATCTTTGTCTTTTGACGGGACTTCAATTTCTCTTGTCTGTACATTTCAGGGTCCCTGAGGTGCTTTTCTTGATGGTGGATCTCCTGAATAAGGTGATGATCCTGTGGAGCAAACATCCGCAGGTATGCTTGGTATACCATGTAAGGTAGAACACAGGCCACGGGGACAAGAACAGCCATCAGCCAGAATAAGGGTGAACCGGAGAGAGCTTCAGTCAAAATCTTATAGGCAGTGGTGGAAGTAAGGGGATTGATAAGGCCATATATAACCAAGAAGAGGTACCAAAGGAGAATACTTCCCCAAATGAAAGCATGTTGGATTATGGTAAAATAGCTGATGGACAATGCAATCTGCACATTTACCACCCACACGATACAAGTATACATGGCACCACCCAACTCCTCCATACTTGCCAATTTCCCATCCTGACGAAATGCTTGGATCTCAAACGCACCAACAACAAAGAAAAAGGAAATGAGAGAGCTGTATACACCATTTGCCATCCAGCCAAGGATGCGGCGCCACTTGAAAAATACATTTTTGGGCCCTTGCTGGTATAAAGCTGGAAACTGCATCACAAACCGCAATAAACATTTAACTTCCAACATGGTAGAAGCCTGGTCCTCAAAATCCTTAGCAAATATGAAGAAGCACAACATTGCAGCAGGGACAGTCCTTATAGTCTTTCACCCTCATCAATGTGACACAGCCATCAACTTCTGTACCAATGAATAAAAGGAAACATGTTTTGGTGCATACAAAGCCCAAAGCACAAACCTGTAAGCAGACTCGGGAGGAGACATCTTGCTCAAACACACCCAATGCAATGACTGGCAGTGATGTGAACAAAACGTTGAACAGTGATGAGTACCAATCATTGTAAATGACTTGCCCTGAGAAGCTTGCATAAGCTTCGTAATAGAAAAGTGTAAGCCCAAAGGTTATGTTCTTATAAAAGAAGTAACAGATCTGCATTCCAAAGACAACCCCAGAACACACATCACCAATCACATCTTTCTCTACCAAAACCATTATGCAAGTCACATATGATATTCAAGAGTCAGCAAAGTCCCAAGAATGACACAAATAAACAACCTAAAACCTCAAAATGATTATGACTGACCACAACCTGTGAAGCGGAATCACACATATCTAAACACTAGAAGGGCTTTCAAACAGACTACAACTATGTGAGGTTAATACCATGAGAGAAATGCGCTTATAGCACCAATGCCCATGGACAACAAGCAAACGCTCCAAAAACTGAAATTGTGCAATTGAAAAGTCACTGGCCATTACTGCCTGCACACACAACAAGATCCAGAACTCAACACCAAATTCATAGCACACAATTTTACTGTCACAGTGTCACAGTTGCCAACCCTCCATCACACTATAATGAGCAGAATAGATGAGTCAACTACCAAAATGAAGAAAAAACAGTTTCACAGAGAAGCTCTTCCCTATACCATAGGTACTGCATCTGGAAGTGGCCTCTAAGTCTTTGCAGCACTATTATCTTGAGAGGGTCATGCATCCAACACTACTTTCAAATTGATAAGCTAAATTTTTCTTTCATATGGGAGCTGGTCTCTCCACCCTAGGCAGGCCAAACACCTCTAACTACAAACCAAATACGCCCGCACAACTGACACTCTAATGACCAGTGTTCACAAACTTTATCAACCAAAGAGAAATAAAATGTGCATACCTGTTGACCTTCAACACCACTGATACCAATTCCAATGTCAGCCTCCTGAATCATGCCAACATCATTCGCACCATCACCAATGCCAAGTGTAAGTTTTCCAGTTCCCTCCTTCACCAGCCTTGTTATCTGCAACAAAGGGAAACAGTGTATAACATGATCAAAACTTAGCATCTCTTCCAGAAAAGCCCAATCAATGCCAAGAATTTTATGGACTGGTTTCTTCCGAAACATGGACAAGTTATACTTTCACAAATAACACAAAGTCACTAGCATACCATAGCTTTTTGTTTGGGGGAGACCCGGCAGCAAATGACAGATGCACATTGCACAGCCAAACTGAGCAGGTCCTTCTTCATATCATCTTCAAGGGCATATATCAAAGACTTTCCATCAATGATCAATGCAAGTGGTGCATCTTCTCGATGATCCAATTCTATTTGATGCAGACCACTTGCAATTTGTTGCCTTATGCTGTCTCTTGATACCTGAAAAGAAAACCATCACTCACAGCAACAAATCAGATTTGTGGTAATCAATAGAGCATGAAACTGCAAGATCAATGCATTTTGATATCAACTTTTCACCAAGAACATTATGGACTGACATGAATATCTTCTGTATCATGCCATCAGAAGTTCAACTTGAAATGCTGACAAGAGATGTTTAAATTTTGCTTCATGAACTTCCAATTGAGATTGATGAATGACAATCGCATGAATCGAAACCAGACACAGAAGTTATGAGCAGCTTCCCACCTTAGCAATCTCTGCCTTGTCTCCAAACTCTTCTGCTGCAATTATTTCAGGGATTTCCAAACTAACTATGATCTGTCTCATTCCCTGGCGCAACAAACTGCATGCAAACCTACACAAAATAACAACAGAGAAATAAGCAAATAGCCAGCCAGATACTGAAATAACACTAACAGAGAAGGTCACAGCCACAGTCACAGATACAACTTTCAGCATAAGTGCAGCACTCAGAAGGTACTACAGACTTGAAGGACAACAGAACACAAGATTTCCAAGCCTCAATTGTGAAAGATTTCATGTACCCAATGTTGATTGCTGTTTCTTGCTTGTCACCTGTTAGCACCCATATCTTCAAGCCAGCCTGTGCCAGCCTGTCAATACACTCAGGAACCTGCCATACAAACAAATATTTCAAGCACAGAAAGAGTATATTCTTCCTTCAAACTCATGCAAATGCTATCCAGGAAATGCAATATCTTGCTCTACTTCCATTCAATTACCCTGGAGGAAACAGACTCACCCCAATCTGAAGTTTATCCTCAACAGCAGTGGCACCAACAAGAAAAAGATCCTTCTCAATCATGTCTGAAGCTTTCTCTAGTAATTCATCACGATCACTACCAATTGTTGTTTTTGCCCTAACAAACACAGTGTTCCACTCTATATATTCAGCTTCATCCAGTCTTCTGAAAGCCAGTGCCAATGTTCGTAATCCAGCGTCCCCATACTTTGCAAGATGCTCCTTTGTTGAATTCCAATAGGTTTTGCCTCCCTTCCCTAGTCTCTCATATATCACACTGCAAACATGAACTTCACATTTGAGCATGCTCCAAATACCATTCTAAATTATCCTCAACCTTAGTTGGTCACGCAGCTGGCAAAAAGGTCCTTGATTGATACAAATTGCTCAAGAAGGATAAGGGCAGCTAACCTATCAGCACCCTTGCACATGAGAAAGATTTGGTTGTCTTCATCTTTCACCACCACTGACATACGTTTGCGAGTGCTGTTGAACTCCAGGAGATTGAGGACTTTGTATTCTCTGCAATCATCTTGATGTCAGAAAACAAGAATTCCATCTTTGTTCATAATCCATCAGTAGCAGTATGAGAACAGACCTGACTTATTTACTCATTCTAACAGTTTGGTAGTACAGAAGTAGCACAGTAAAGTGCAACCAGGTATTCACATATCTTTACTAAGTGCATGGACACCCTTACCGCTTTATTGGCTGTCCATTATGTCCAGGTTCCTGTACGATAACACTGCTTTGTGTACGTTTCACGAACTCAAACCCAAACTCCCTTGCAGCAATCACAAAGGCAGCCTCATCAGGGGATTCAGCCTCATAACTAATCATGCCAGTTCTTTCATCCTCTTCTGGTATGGCTGTGTGGCATACTCCGAGAATTCGAAAAAACATCTGGAGGACCTCTGGATTTGGCTGATGGACCCAGTGCCCATCCAGCAAGCGTTCATCTTTGAAGTTGAAGCCCTTGACTGGTGGCCTTCCTGTTTGTCTCATGGGCATCATTTCTATACCTACACCTGTACTCTCGTCTTCCTGAATGGCTGATTCTTCCAACATCCGGGGATCCTTCCCAAGCCGCCGGGCAGCTGCCATTTCAACCTCAGTGATACCACGACCATAAGCCACACCTGCAATTGAGCACTTGAGAAAATCCATCTGGTTGCAAGTGAGAGTTCCAGTCTTATCAGAAAGGATTGTGTCTACTTGTCCAAGCTCCTCGTTCAAGTTTGATGTACGAGCCCGAGCTGGAGTGTCAGTCTCTGCATGGTACATGTTCAGGTCATTATTTATGAACTGAGCCTGTAGGACCTTCACGATTTCAATTGAAACGTAAAGAGAGATTGGAATAAGGTAGCCATAGAGGATGAGTGCGGTGATCAAGTGCAGGAGTCCTGCCAGCCCAGGATTCTTGGGGTTATACATCGAAACTGTGTCATCAGGCCGTAAGTACCACCACGATGGCATTGAGAGCTTTGTGGTTACTCCAAATGCAATGGATCCAACCACAGAAATAAGCACCAGAATTGTGAAAAGGAAGTAAATGATACTGTCCATCCTCTTTTCAATGCGGCTGCGCTTAGAGGGTGGGTCCGTTGCATTCTGCATCACTTTTGTTTCATGCCCAGTAAAAATCACCACTCCAAACACAAAGGGAGTGTTGCGGAGTTTTGAATCTCGAAGCAAAACTTGCTGAGGCCCAAGAGGCATGATCTCCTCATTGTACTCCAAGTTGCCCACAAAAGTGTAGAGACTTGGATTTGGATCCTCACACTTGATCTGAGCCTGGAAATTTCCAAATTCAGCCTCTTCATCAAGCTCTACAGTGCGCTCCAGTGATCTCTTGAGCTTGAGATTTGTCTCACCATCAAGGTTCATGGTTTCCACATAGCAGATACCATCAGGGTAGCTTGAGGAAAGCATTACAAGATCAGCAGGGAAGAAGTTGTCTTTCTCAACCCTAACCACATCCCCAACCTTCAGCTTTTTCCATGCTGTTGTTTCAAATTTCCCATCTTGCATGTGGACCTTTACTTTCCTAGAGTTGACTTCATTGTCCTGCAACAAGTCAAGCACACACCATATGAGGAACTGCACCCACTTACCCAGGCAACAGACGGAAATTCAGGAACAGACTCTATCAGATGAATTTCTTGATCAGAATTCGTCTAAAAGGTTGGCCACCAATTCTGGACCCATGAATTCCAGTGCATGCTACTTCTAACAAAGGTTCACACCTAAATGGAGAAGTGAGAACTAATCAATAGATGAATGAACAAAAAAGACAAAAGCTTCTGCAACACAAGAATCAAGGACCTGACAGTGAGAAAGACATATGCAACTGATCCAAGTACCCACTACAAATTCAGTTCATACTTTTAGGCCAAGAAGGGCAAGCCACAAGGTGTAAATCAGGAGGCTCAAATATGAAGCTCCAGAAAAAGATGCTGCCATCTGTTTGTAGTATGGATTACATCACTGGTGACAATTAGCTGCAAATTTGCTACTCAACAAGATCTTCCTTGCAAGAGAATTCTTCTAAGGTAGTTCTGGGGACAAGTTCCTCCACACACACACAATTTTCATTTATTCATTTTTCTAAAAAGATATACCTGTAAAAATCGGCGCCAGTCTTCCAGGGCCTCCTTGCCCATACTGACACCAACCACAAAAACAAGGGGCAGAATAAGACTGTAAGGTGAATAAGGTGACACGGAAGTGAGGGAGAGAGCTCCGGCAAGAAGGAAGTAAAGATTTGCAACTCGCCGGAATTGCTCAAACAAAGCCTTTGGGAAGAACGTGAGGACATTATACTTGGCAGTAGACACATAGTTGCTGCTATACTTGTATGGCTTCAGGTTATGCTTCTCTGACTGGTTACAAAACACAACTCTCGAAAACCCTGGACCTCCCAGAGAGGTAGACACTTCTGCTCTCTGTGCATTTGAAGGCTTAAAGATACCACCAAATGTATACAGCTTGCTAAATCTCAATCTACTCTTCTTGGTGCTTGCCATGATCAATAAAAAGCAAAAATTCCCCCTCCTGGCACTAATCCCTCTTCTGCACAAAATCTCTTTCTGATCACTACTAAGCTGCTTCTGGTCTGGATCTCTCTCTCTCTCTCTCTCTCTCTCTCTCACAAACCCTACAAAATCCACACAACACAAAGACTTTCTCTGTGAAATAGATCCACTACAGGATATACTGCTAACACTGAATCTATCGACTAAAAGTGGATCCTCGACAAAATGTTTGAGGCCGCTATGTCAGCATCAGAGGCGGAGGATGGGGGATCCTCACAGAAGGAGGAAGCTTTTAACTCATCAGATGATGGACGATGATGCACAACAGCAAACAACATTCTGCGGGATCATGCAAACCACGGAAGACAACTTTCCAAACAGCTATCCACTGCCATAATAATATCCCCAAACACTCCGATTTCCCGCACACGGTTTTGGTCCTTTCGGAGAACGAATTCTCTTTCTCTATCTATGTGTCTCCAAATTTCGTCCTCAAACCCTGGGAAATTTCCTATCCAAAACGATATTATCTCCAGCCAGAAAAAAAACAAAGAAAAAATTCACACAACAAATCCCCGATCCGACCACGGTTAGAGTGGGCGCTGCACACTACTGATTTCAGGAAAGGTCGAGATTACAGTCGCGACCTAAAAAGGAAACTGGAATGAAAACTGAAAGAAGAAGAAGAAGAAGAAGAAGCCGGCGAGAAACTCCGCGGCAAAAGGAGAAACTAGAGGTGGAAAGGAGGAAAAAATACTAGTAATACATGGTGGTGGTTGTGGTGCTTCTGGAAGGTGGTGGAGCTTATCGGGGTGGGTGGTGGTGGTGGTGGTGGTCAAAAGCGAAGGGCAGCTGAGCCTTGTAAGGAGGAGGAGGAAGTGGCGCCTCCCCCCACCTTCCTTCTTCTCCGGCCCGCTGCATCGGGATTCTTCTTCTCCGGGCTTCTTCCAATAAAAGAAAAGACGCAACAGCATCATCATCGTCATCATCTGCTACGCAGCAATTGCGTAGTAGCTAGGCTCTCTTTCTGTCTGTCCCCACGCTCCGCTCCCCTCCCGCAACTCCTCGGCTGGCGCGAGGCGGTCAAAGAGAAAAGCTCCGAGCAACGCGCATCTGCGACTGCGTTGCAACGACGACGCTGCGAGCGAACGAACGCACTGGTGCAGTCACAACGAAGATTCCAGCGCGGTTCCCAATTTCCGATTTCTTTACCACATCGTCTTCTTCTTTTCCTGCCTCCTGGCTTTTCTCTTTTTTTGTCTTTCCTTCTCTTTGCAACTAGCAAGCACCCTACATACCAAAAGCCTAGCCTACCTAGGTGCCTATATACTACCCTATTAGGTACTTAGCCTAGGGATGTGAAAAGGTGTAGGGGATGAAAACTTCCTCCATCCAAGTAGTAAGCACCCTATAAACCAAAAGCCTAGCCTACCTAGGTAGGTACCTATTTACCTTTTCACTTGAGATATGGGACAAGATCGAAAGTAAGGACCAAAAAATCCCCAAAAATGAGGACTTAAGGCCCGCTTTACACTAGGAGTCAAGGCCCAAAAAACATGGGGCCAACTTTGAGCATTTTTGGCTTGTTGTTTGGCCCCAAAGTTCAGCATTTATTAGTAACTTGGGGCAGATTGAAAACTTTTTTTTTTCTATTTCAGCCTTGTCTCCTAGTGTAAAGCCCTTGGGGGGCTGATTTGTACTTTTTCACCAATAGGAACTCTTAGGCCCACTTTACACAAGGACTCAAGGCCAAGGTTCAACTCAAATCAAGCATTCCTATTGGTACAAAGAGTTGAAATCAGGCCCCAAGAAGGGCTTTTACACTGGGAGTCAAGGCTGAAATTGAAAAAAATAAATAAAATCTTTTCAATCTGCCCCCAAGTTACTAATAAATGCTGAACTTTATGACCTTGTATTGACCCCAAGTCTTAAAAAGAACTCAAGATCATTCAACATATCATAACTCTATGATTAATCTCAAGTTTCAACACAAGACAAAATATCATCCTTCTTTCAAAAATCCTCGTATCAAAATAGACCTATTATTACCTAGGGGGCCAAAGTCCTTTAAGCTAGTATACTCTATAATGAATCTCAACACAATATCCTTGCCTACCAAGGCAAGGCAAGGCACATAAATGCTGAAACATTGGACCCCCAAGGGGTTGCAAAATTGGCTTCCCAAACTCCATGATGGCATACTTTTTTCTTTTTTTTTTAGAGGATTTTTTTTTTTTTGAAGATTAATATATTTTTGCAATGGTGAAATATTTGAGTTTCCATAATTCTTCTCTTGCATTAAGATACTTTTTAATGTAAATGGCAAGGCCATACATTGTGGCAAACCCCTTGTGAATATTTTGGCATCAATGGTCTAGCATTTATTAGTAAGTTGGGGGGCCAAACAACAAGCCCAAAAAATGCTCAAAGTAGTGTAAAGGAGGGCTTAATATGTAAAGCATCTCACCCCAAGTTATAACTACCATATAGTTATAACTAACTGGACTAGGGGAATTGGGGAATTCTTTTTTTTTTAACATAAGTGTCAATTCAGTCCAATTCTTTTACACTTACACTTATCCTGTTGTAGTGTATATATAAATTTTCTTTTAACACTTACGTGATGCCAGTGTAAATATTTGTCAAATATCTTTTAAATGGACCTGTGTAAATGTTATGGGACATGTAAGTACTAAAATTATTTTATTTGTAAGTCACCGTCTTTTTGGGCAACTTTTCACCCCAAACCCCTTTTTCCAGGGGTATCCATAAAGTAAGGAAATTTTTATTAAATCTGGGTGGGAATGAAATGTTGAAAATCAGCATTTAATGCACAAGGTTCGAAGACTAATTATAATAGCTTTACAAGTAGGAGCAGTGAAAATATATGTAGCAAGAGTGGAGGCGCTAAAGAAAAAGGAAAGACAGAGTGAAAATCAGGTCACCACTTTGTGAGGTTCCCCCACCCTTGAATGCTAATGTTTTTTGTTTGTTTGTTTTTTTTTTTTTTT
>Ga0209208_10001239_pt1 | contig 35709 bp, 31 predicted proteins | sample S1TSphfallax_3_FD_187694 | JGI IMG/M metagenome (GOLD analysis project Ga0209208, IMG submission 187694) | Host-associated microbial communities from peat moss isolated from Minnesota, USA - S1T2_Fd - Sphagnum fallax MG (SPAdes) (version 2) | ecosystem: Host-associated > Plants > Peat moss >...
TATAAAGTCTTCTTGTAAGCCCACTTGGTCTTTCTTCTCTGCTGTCCTATTCTGTGCATTTGGTGTTGGCTGTTGTGTTTTTCTGCTTTTTGTTATCTCCTTGTGTTGCTGTTTGTTGCTAGCCAGAAGCATGGCTAACTCTTCCCATTGCTCCAAGAATTGCAGCAGGAACTTGGTACAAAGGTTAGTGTTTTCACTGGCCTGTACCACTGTAGGGAGCTGATGAAGTCAGTGGGAAAGTTGTGATAGAGAAGTCACTATCATATATGCTACTGTTGATAGTCCCTGAACAGGTGTGAGACTGGCACTGTTGTTCATACTGCTTTCATGTTGTTTTTGTTTCTTGGTCCTTTGTTCTCTGTTTTCATCTTTGCTTCTTTGGAATTCTCTGTGGCTGGTTGACCGTGCTTTGCATGATCTTAATGGTGAGAATGGAGATTTCTCAATTCTTATGAGAGATATTTGGTACAATGAGATGATCCAATGTCCCTGCATCTTTTATCCACTTTTCATTTATGAAATCTTTATAAGTTTGTAAGTGTCAACTAAACTCTTCATCATATGTTTGAGTTGGCATTCAAATAGTGCCAACTTGGTAATGTGATGAGTGAAAAAAGGAACTGAAGGATAAAGAAAACACAATCAACTCCATCCCAGAGGTGGAGAAGTATGTTGGCTTCCAACTTCTATACTGTTCTGCAGAAATTATACAGCATTTGTAGGAGAGAATATGCACTGGCTTTGCCTGCTTTGAACATGAGGAATATTAAGGTCATTGGCTCTGGTTATTCTCTTTGTGTTTATTTATTCTCCTTAATCGCATCATTTGAAGGTGTATTTGATCGTGCATCCCCCAAATGAGTTGAATCGCAGTGTAAGGAGGCAGAGGTGGCAAAGGCCAAAGGATCTGATGTTGAGGATGCTTCATCAGCAATAGAAAGAGTGAGTAGGCCTGTATCAACAATGTGGGAGCCCACAAAGGAAGAGGTGAGTAAATGATCTATGCTATTCAATCAGTGTTTTCTTTGTAGTTTGGTTGAGCAATTGACATTGGGGACCACAATAATGTGCACTTGCTTGATATGGCATTCTGAAAGTGTTAAAGTTATGCTTAAGGATAGTGGTTCAGTTTTGGGAACCAGGAGATCATGAACCTTCTCATGAAAATTAGGTGGTGTACCCTTATTTGGTTCATATGATTATTGTTATTATTATTTTGCCTAGACTGGTGCTGACAGCATTCTTGGGTATGGTAAGAAGGGTGAACTAGAGGTAGACAGTGAGGATGATGCTGTATGTCAGTATACAATCAGACCCCCGGAAAGCACAAATATTGGCCCAACTCCTGGAGGCAAAAGCAGTCGCCAAAGTAGGTTCATTCATCTCTGCTGGTTTGGGTTGCCATCTCTCCTTGTACACATACTATCTTGATCAGACTTCCTTTTTGTTTACTGCATTTTAACTGCTCCTTATCTGGGCTGGGTCTTGGCTGCTTATCAGAGGTTGATCCCACCTTCAGCAGTTACATATAATTTGTGATGTGCAGAAACATTGGGTATGCCCATTGGAATATTGCGGAACATGGTTAGCAACACAGGATGGTTGTTTTGGATGGTATTTCTGAGTCTGATGCATGTGCTAGCATTTCCATATCAACAAATTGCAAGCATATGTGATGAGAAATGTCAAAGAGCAGCTGAACCACTGCCTGAAGAACCTATTGAAAATCGGTTGGAGAGACTAGAAGTGGAGATCAGCAAGCTAACTAAACTCTTAAAAGAGGCAACCCAAAAGCAGGAGGAATCACCCACAACTGCTGATCGCATCAATTCACTTGAGACAGAGTTGGCAGAGACCAAGAAGGTTCTTCAAAATCTTATGTCATTCTTTGTTAGATTTTGGTTCATTCTGGTCCTAATAAGCTTGTTTTGTTGCTTGGATTGTCTGACCAAACTCAATGTTTTGCGGTGGTATTTGTTGGACTTGATTTTGCAGACCCTGAGGAGTGTCTCATTAAAGCAGGAAGAGCTATCCAATCTGTTGGAACAGATGAAGGAGTATAAATGGGTGGTAAGGCTTCCACTTTACCTTCAGAACAGTTACTTACCTTTAGTAGCTGCATGATATTAGATTTGTATTGGCAACAAGGGACATGCTGTTTTAGGAATTTCACCTAAAGCCCAACAATGGGTGTGATGGATTTGCAGAGGAGATTGCATTGTTGACCTGTTGGATGCAAGAGGTTAAATGGTTGGTAAGACTTCCACAATGTGTGTACAAATGCTTTCTAGATATGTCTTAAGTTCTATCCAACATCATGACTGGATTTTCCTGTCATTTCACATAGTTGTGTTTACACGCAACTTCCATAAGCAGCCATCCATGTCAGAGGCCTTTTGACATGGCAAAAGGCAAATTAACACAAATACACATCAATTATAAGTGCTTGAAAATGTGTTGCAGACTTGGAGTTTTGGAGTTCATTTCACTAGGTAGATAATAGAGTTATTTGCAAAGTAAGACAAACACAGCACCAGAAGCCTGAGTTTGGGTCATACACAGGGTGAGATTCAAAAAAAAAACCTGCAAAAAAGTATGTTAGCATTCAGTAGGGGGTGAAAACCAGAAAACCATCAAATTTTGGGGGTAAACTGAGTTTTGTCCTGGAATCTCATGAACACATTCTCTCTGCAGTTGAGTACTTGCTTGTACTTCCGGTTGACTAGGGACATGAATTGTTCTTGGGAAATATGCAGGGTTGAATCTGGGATGTAACTACATGGCAGATGAAGCTGTGTCAGTGGTGAGAATTGCTTGTCAGTACAACCATTTTGTGCTCATTCCAGTGCCTGTGGAGCTTTTTGTCTTTTTAGTTTCTACCCAATTGACAACATTCTAGCCAATTGAGAAAAATAACACCTTCAACATGTTGAGACTATGGATGGGAGGAGGTGCTCAAATATAAGTCAAGATTCGGCTTATTTTACTGATGGATTTGATTTACTTATTGATCAATTCAGGACAATTGGTCATCAGGATTTTAGAGGAAACAAATGTTGCAAATGGATCAGGTTAGAGAGAAAGTTTGTTATACTTGTGTTACAGAGTAAGCATCGGATAAGGAACTATTTGTAAGACTGCTAAGAGGTGTGAGGACACCTTGATGGTTTGTCAATTTGGTAAATCCTTTAAGAAACAGTTGAAAAAAGAATCAATTCAGAAAACCACTCTTAGGCCATGGAATTTTTTTTCTGAAATCACTTTGTGTAGACAATAGGTTTCAGCAGGTTGGCAAAATTTAGCGGGATTCTTAAATTCTTATCACCTTCCTCTCTGACATGTAGCCTGATTTGGCTACTTCCTCTTGTGGATAATGAGCATTATGGCTTCATCACAAGATTGAAAAGAAAATGGTTGTATTGATGATTTGTAAACAATTGAAACCATAAGATCAATAGAAGATTGGTGACTTGAAACTTTGTAATGTTTTTATTGTATTTGAAGGACTTGGAACCCTTTATAATTAGGGAATATCTAGTACAGATATGAAAGAAAAACAGCATTTGTTAGGGCGTGGGGAGGGAGTTGAAAAGATTAGATAGAAAAAAGTTATTGCCATTTTCACAAAATTGCATTCATCATATTAACAGATTAGAATTTTTAAAATTTGATCTTCAAAGCCCATACATGTTTATTTTAATAAACTTTGGGACATGTTAAGAATTTGTCATTTTGATGTGAGGGCCTATGAAAGATCCATAATAGTACTTGCCATGTATGACACCAGTTATATTATTTGTAAAAATGTTCATATCTTCAAGAAACATGTTTTTCAAAGATTATAGTTTTGTGAAGGAAAATAGAAAATATTATCAATTTCAAAATTGAATCAATGTTTTTTACGATGAGTGGTTTTTTCTTTCATTGCATGTTCATGATCATGAATTTTTTCATTTGACATCTTCCATGCCTCCTAACTAAACAATATTCTTCTGCAACTACATTTTTTTACTAATGGGAGAAAGATATATACCACATAGTGTATCCAACATTTATCCACACATGAAAGGACTTACAAAGCATCACCATGCAACTTTGAAACAAGATCACAAAGAATAATCAAGTTTTCAAAAAAAAATTTGAACAAGACCAAAAAGAAGACACCAATTCAAACTAGTGATCTTTGAACATGCAACAACCAGCTCCACAAAAAAAAAGATTACAATAATGCAAGATTTGTAACAAGTGTTCAACAAATTTCATGTATTGACTTTGTACTCAAATTTCAAAGAGCAAAGAGAGCAATGTAAAAGAGCATTTCCAAGAAAAGAAGAAAGAAAAATGTATCACGCGCAAAAGACAAGACCTACAAACCCTAACTTGATCAAGAAAAATCTCATTCAAATTGAATGAAAAAAATTTGGATGAGAAATTAGTGTACTAATGGGAGTGTTGGAACTATCTTCTTACTTATATAAAACTAGTTTGAACCCTGTGCCTAATGCACAGGTGTGTGTATTTGACGCTACATATTACAAAATTACAACTACAAACTACATTTTCCAAAACCTTTCTATATACGACATTTCGCATGTATTCGTCGAGACCCTGGCCGCCAAAAATCTTGATGTTTGCACTGCTTGTGACTTGTGAAATAACAACATACAGCTAACCATAGTAAAAGACAGAAGATGGCAAATATACCCCAACGTTATTTAGTGTTTGACCTTGACTCTTGTTGATTGTCATCGCAAATGCCACTTGAACAGGAAATTAACAACGACGCAAAACAGATGGCCAATTAGTCCCAAAGGGGGACATGATGATGTGGGGTATGAACACACATTTGTTGACATTGTTCCTTGTGATGATGTCCGCTTCAATGACACAGTGACCCAATCTTTTAACAATCAACCTCGTACCATTGCACAATCCTATTGATTAATTGAGATTGCGCAACAAAAGGATTGGCACGCCCACTTTGAGTTCCAGCTTATGATTTGCGATATCGCTGAATTGCAAAGTGTTCAGAAATTCCATTGGAGACGATGAATCCATTGAAATTCCTGTAGTAGCACTTGCACCTTCTTCTATCAAAGCTAAAAAATCTATGCTCGAGTACGTGTGTAATTCTTCAAATAACAATTCAAGAATTGCATTGTTGATTTCCTCAACGTTAGTATTTTTGGGGGCCAGAATGCTGCGTTGCATAAGATACATGGCATCTCCAAAGTGGCGTTGGTGATCCGAATAGATGGTTTGGATTAATCCTCTTAAGTTGAAATCTTTTGCTGGCAGCCTCATATGGGACGGAATCTTGATCCAATCTAGATCGACACCTTTTTCTTCTACAATGGTAGGAAAACTATTGTCTCCAACATTCAACACCCATTTGGCAAACTCCTCGTTGTTCTTTAGAATTGGCTACCATGACTCGCATGTTGATATGAAAACAAAGAATTGTAACATGCTACCAAAGATGTGATCGAGGCAATGAAGCACTAACAATGTCTTCTCGTCCTCCCTTGGGAACAATAGGCAGGATCTGTCAAAAATTCCCACCAAGGACCACAATTTTCCCACCAAAGATCTTCTCAATTGCCTATGCATCATCCAATTGCATCAAATCACATAGGGTTCAATCAACAACTTCGAAAGTTCAACAATGCATCATCGATGCCTCATCCCAAATGATCAAATCAGCTTTACGCACCAACTCAACCACTTTCATTTCTTGTGTGATGTTGTAAGTCGACTCATTATGCAAATCAATCGAAATCTTGAATCTTGAATGGGCGATTTTGCCGCCCAGAAGCAACAAAGATGCAATTCCTGGTGAGGCAACTACAAGCACGATTTTGCCTTGCCCTTGTAAATGGGACAAAAACGTTGTCCAAACAAATGTTTTGTCGGTTCCACCATTCCCATACACAAAGAACAGTTTGCCCTCTTTGTTTGTCACAACATTCAAAATAGTTTCGTATGCGTTGCACTAATCATCATTAAGCCTATCTTCTGCATTGCTTGCATTTGTGGTCAATGAATGTTGATCATAAGCCAGCTTTTCTTGGACCAATTAGTTTCCTCCATGAACAGGAGTGACGTAATTAGACTTGGGAAGCGTTGGAAAATTCTTCTAGGCGGTGTTCGTCGTGGATGAAAACCTGATGTCATACAATGCACGATCTTTCAGCGCATCCTCAGAAAGGGTGATGGTTGGATCATCACGCTCGCAGCGTGTCATTGCCTCAATGTCATCATTCAAAAATTCCCAATGTGCATCCTATAGCTATCTGGGATTTGTCACCTCACAAAACATCAGCATGGAGGCAAACATGTCACGCAACTATCGTCCTAAGGCCCAAAGACCGGCTTCTTCCAAGGCTTGATGCCATTCATTGTCAATTGTAAGCAAACCCATTACAATGCATGCATCTTTGAATGTGTTGTGCTTTATGCCATCCACTATCCACAAATGTTTGTAGGATGTGGCACCTTTGACGTAGTTCATCAGCATCTGTAAATAATAATGTTCACTCGATGTCGGATGTGCATAATACATGCGACCAATGGCAAAGCCTTTCTTGCGCATTGTCCATCGCTTCAACTTCCGATTCCACACCCATTGCTGAGGGAATTGACCGAACGTAAGGCTTCATGCAACATTCAAGTCTTGATTTGTTTTGAACCATTCCGTCAGCATCGTTCTGGAAATGGCTGACCATGATGCCACTTCTTGCACATCATCGTCATCATTGAACAACACCATTTGTTGATTGGGCAAATGGTATTGCAAACGCTCAACGATAAGAAACCACTCATGCATATCAAACTTAAAGATGCGCCATGCTACTTCCAATGCAAATACATAGCGACAGTTGAGATTTTTAAAATTTTATTGGCTTCGACCACATTCCCTTCGGTGGCATTGTCGCTCTGGTGTGAGATCTTAAAAGTTGCATGATCATGTCCTTTGTATACGTACTTGAAAAGATATTTGACTGTACAAATGTTGTTGCAAACCTCAACGTTGATGTGTGCATCGTATTTGGTCGACAAATAGACATTGTGCGGTACCACCCAACGATTGTCTAATTCAACACCATGAACCAAAAATGTGCACCCCACATCTCTATGTCGATAAATAAAATATCCGTTTACATCCGTCACCATCTCAGATTGGAACTTGCATGGATATTGTTTTTTGCATTTGCCATCTTCCATCCATGGGGCATTTGGAAACACGGCTCCACATGGACCATGCATCATGCATCTAGTAATCGTTTCGTGGGCCAACCTATTTGTTTCTAGATTCGGAAGTTCAACACTAATCATGTGGTCTACATCCTTAACTATGTGTGGCTTATAGTCTTCGGCAAAGAAGATGATAATGTGTGCATGTGGTAGCCCACGCTTTTGAAACTCAATGACATAGATTCTCGTAGTCATGCGTCTTAGACTATGTTTTTTGTGAATGTCATTGATCAACTCCTTTAACTTGATTTTGAACACTCGGGTTACCAAATCCGGTCGATCCTGAGGTTGTTATCTAGGCAACAACGCTCTCTTGATTTCAAGCCATTGGGGATTGCAAGTGAATGTAATAAACACATTCGGGCAATGGGCCCATTTGCAAATTGCCATGGCATCTTGATAATTCTGAACCATGTGACATGGACCTCCTATGAAAAAAGATGGCAAAATGATCCTTTGTCCGATGGCAACAACACTATTGTCACCTACAACGATGGCGTCCTGAAGGCCTTGATAGAGATTTGCATAAAGTTTTTTCTACTGCACAGATACATCAAGTGATTTTGTTCGACAACCGCATAAGCATCCACAATGTATTGTTGCTTCAATCGCCCACCCCGAAGCAACGCAATGCCATCAGTGTCTCGATGTTGAAATCGATTATTGTAAAATTTGACCATTGTCACATTGCAATGCTTTCTTTGATGTTCATATTCTTCCACATGGTCTTCATCCAAATCCACATTAACATCCTACACAATAACACCATTGAGCGGAATATTCAGATGCCATCCATCCTCACCGTAAGGAAATAACAATGGATAATGTAGAACCATGTATCCCACTTAACTGCCATCATCCTCTTGCCAAACAACTATTGGATCTATGAATGTTATGTTGCTAACAACTTCTGCAGGATGTTTTGCAATAGGATTTTTAGGCACTTTCACCCACTTTCTGAGAAGTGGGTCTGAGGGGTCTGCTGGTACTGCCTTATTCTGTGTCTTTTCAAAGGTATGGTTCATCTTACCTAACCCCATTTGATGCCATAAAAGAAAACCCCCTTCAACTTCCTCAAACAAATTGGTGCACATTAATTTTCTGGCTAACATTCACATGTATATAGTGAATTTCAACCCACAAAGACTTGCAACTAGACCAATAAGCCCTAATTTCACAAAGACAAACCGAAACTTGGATGGAAACAACCTAATTAACGAGATATATTGTTGAAAGATGACAAAGGATTCTACCAAAGGGGAACTCATAGAAAGGATTACATATTAGGGTTTGAACATCACACAAAAAAAATTAAAATCTTTTATTTCTCAATAATGTAATCTCCACAAAACAATCACAAAAGAAACTGAAACAATGATGTGAACAAGAATTGGAAATGGCAGACCTATGTAAATAATGAAAGGGGCACCATCAGGGTTAATGGTACTTGAGCCTGACCACACTCCCATGGCATCATACCATAGTCTGGCTCCAAAACAATTTCCAAATAGAGCCAGTGAATGAGATGTTTAGAAACAACATATGCCCAAGACATGTTTGGACCCCATAATGGCATAGATTGGTTATACTGATGAAACAAATTGTAGTAGCCCTTATAGTAGTGGGGACCTGTATTAAACCCCAACACAGACTATCAAACTTATGTGGGCATGAAAAAGATGAAAAAGTAAAAAATACAGACAAATACAAAGACAAAGAAATGACCATGGTCCTTGGCACCCAACAATCTAATGAAAAGTTTTCTAGGTTTGTGTTGCAATAGTAGAAATTGCAACAACATGTCTATGTGCTAGGCTCATATGACAGTGCAGCTCATAAATTTATTTTTGACAACCTAAAGCTTGATTTCTCTGGGTTTGAATCATCTTGCTATGACTACGGGAGGGTCTATGCAAGTGATTCATTTTTCAAGCTAGTAAAGCAAAGGCACATTACGCTATCTTAGGTGAATGAAACTGACATGGAAGAATTGGAATTGGAATTTTCAAGTTTTCTAGGTGCATGTCAGGGTGTATTTGGCCCTTCTGGTTTGATATTGAATATTAGACCCCCCTAAGGCCGGGCATGCCTTTCCTAGACAGCGACACATGCGTAGAGGGGGGGGGGGGTTATTTATTTATGTAATGGTTTTCTTCCTTGTATGATGCCATCCATGGATGGATGACGAGACAGATGGATGGATGGACGGATGGACGGGTCACATGATGAAAAAAACTTCATGAAAAAAAACCACGACGTCCTTTACTATATCTAATAATGGGTATCTACCTGCAAGGGTTTGGTTTGGTAATTCATGATTGGTGAATTTGAATTGTTCCCCCTTATTGCCTCCAATAAGAACAAACAAAAAATAATCAAGAATTTCAAAGTGATGACAAGGGCAAAAAAGCCCAATTCCCAAGATAGGATGTCGATGCGATAACCTTAGAAGAAATGAGGTGTACCCCTCCAGAAGAAATGGAAAGAGAGATCTACCGACACACTAAAAAAGCTTGGGGGCACTCCAAAAACATTTGACCTAAAAGCCTTCAAAAACCCCCCATATAGGGCCGAATCAAAAGTCACACATTGATGTTGAAAGTTTGAAAAGAGGAAAAGAACGTAGTAAATAGGAAAACCTCTAGACGAAACATTGAAAAAGGATACCAAAAGTAACTTGAACGTCCCCCAACTTCGGGAATATCTTGATGTGCCAAACATCTTTGTTTACGGCAGCTTGTAAAAAAGAACTAAAGGAACAAGCAGAACCAAAAGATATGTGTGAAACCTTAATGTTATTTGGAAGGCAATAGAAACAAGGAGGGGAAAACCCAAGAGGGAGACTTGGAAGGGGACCAAGCTAAGCACACTTTGTTGAAGAGCTAGTGCTAGGTACGTTAATTGGGAGACAAAATTACATATAGTAAAAGATTTTGTGGTCGTTTTTCGTGAAGCTTTTTTCATCACGTGACCCATCCATCCATCCATCTGTTCATCCCATCGTCCATCCATGAATGGCATCATACAGGGAAGAAAACCTTGGCAAAAATAAATAACCCCCCCTTTGCACATGTGTCGCTGTCTAGGAAAGGCATGCCCAGCCCCGGGGGGGTACCCCCAAGATTTTGATATCAATATAAGTAGTTATCTCACGGGTCGCAAGTAGTGCAAACGTCAAGACTTTCAACAGCCAAGGTCCCGATGAATACATGCAGAATGTGGTATATAGAGAGGTTTTGGAAATGTAGTTTGTAGTTGTAATTTTGTAATATGCACACACATCTAGTTTGAGAGATTTTGATTACATTATATCATTTTGGAGTCTTGCAGTTTTGGTTAATGTGAAAAGAATGAAAATAGAAAAATGTGAAAATAATGAAAATAAGAAAATTGAAAAAAAATTGCTTAAAAAAATGTTGTTTGATAATTGACCTAGGCACAATATTGGCCAATTCTAAGTAGTGTCTTGCAAAAACTGATCATTATGCATATCCACCCGGTTCTTACATGTAAAAAAATGTAAATACATTGATAACATTTATTGGTTGATTATTCCAACAAGTTGATACCAAGTGGGTTCTAGAAAATTAAAAAAATCTTAATATTTAATACCTTGTGTGTAAGTGAAAAAATGATAAAAAAAGAAGAGATGTTAAGAGCGGGGCCAAGGATGTAAATGTCGTCAGCCAAACTAATTTGTAATTGGTCGATTCAATTCAAAGATCCAATTTAAATAATCATGGGCTGAAATTTAACAACCGCAGATTGGCGTTATGCCAGGGGAGCTGCCCCAATTTTATATGTTCCCATGTTCCCATGAAAATATTTCTTTTCTATGAAATGAGAGAAAAGAAGGGGAGAAAATAAAAATAGAGTTGTTCACAGAAGCCGAGGTTCCTGTACTTGTGCGTTCTCCTGAGGTTTGGGAACACACTCGGGCTCACGTCCTCAAGTGCCTCTCTCTCTCTCTCAGGAGAACGCACTCGTATAGGAACCTCCCCTCCAACGAGATGTCACTCACTTATCATCCTTTTTAGGACATGGAATAATTAGCTGGTGTAGGGGGGTCATGGTTACAGATGAATGTGTACACATCTTGGATGAATGAAAAAAGTTCCAGTTTTTGGTTCAAAAGTGCAAATTCCAATCTGCCTAACCTAATTTTCTTATTTTTTTGGTTCATAATGGGGCCTCAAAATTGTTTTTGTTCTATGGTAATTAACCTTACACCCCCATTTCTCCTTTTACCTTAAGCCCTATTTCTTATTTGTTTGATCATGGGCAAGGGTTTTTGGCTTTCCAATTTTGTGGGATTAGAAAAATAAAAATAAAAATAAAATAAAACTAAAAATAAATAAATAAATAAATAAATAAATATATGGAAATTCTTTTTGATATCCACAAATTAGCAAAATTAGTTGAATCTAATTCTTGTTCCTTTTTGAAAAAATATTTGCCAAACAAACATTGGGAAAAAAAAATCTCCAACAAAATTGCCATGTTTCTTCTTCTACACATTGTTCAAGCAAGTAAGCAGGATATAAAAGGATTTCAATAAATTTCTACTTTCATAGGTGGTCTATAGCCAAACATGGCTAAATCTCCTTGTGTTCATGATTGCCAGTGTCACAACCTGTGAGTTTTTTGGGGGAAAATTTTCGCCATTTTGAGAAAAACATTTTCATAATCAGATATTCTGTTACAAAATTCCCTGTTTTGAAAAAAAAAAATCATCAAAAAAGGAAAAAAAAATTCTAAAAAATCGCCAAAAAAATGCCACAATCGCCTATCATATAAAAGATTGCTTAAGATTCTATACTTTCACATATAAAAAAATCGCCCAATTTGGCTAAACACATGTATGTACTATCACCACCTGAGCAACATCACAAAATTGAAAAAAAAAACAAAAAAAAAAAAACAAACACACACTGTTTTCTGTCACTGGAATATGAAAGGGTGCTCAAGGTTCTATACTTTCATATTATTAGAATCGCCATATTTGGCTAAACATACTTATGGACTTTCGCCACCACAGCAACATCACAAAATTGCAAAAAAAATAGACGGGTGGATTTGAATAATATTTTGAAGAAAAAAAAAGAAAAAAAGGGTTTACTACCTAATCATCTGCTAATTATGGATTAGTGGGCTTTGATTAGGGCTTTGATTAACTTAGTCCTCTCCCATGCCCTTCCCATTCCCTTCTGCTGCTGCTCCCTGAATTGTTGTTGTTGTTGTTGTTTGTTGTTTGGTTTGTTTTGTTTGTTTGTTTTTCTGTTGTTGTGTTTGTGGTGGTGATGGGTTTTTGAGATTTCTGGGTGGAGCTGACAACTGTAGTAGTCGGGGAGGAAAAGATAAGGTCATGAGTAGGAGGGAGGCGATGGAGAAGAAGAAAGCAGCAGTACGAGGAGGAGGAGGAGGAGCAGCAGGAGGAGGAGGAGGCATGGAAAGATTGCTCAAAGCGGCTCGCTCTTCTGGTTCCCTCAACCTATCTAACCGTGGGCTGGAGTAAGGATTCTTCTCCTCACAAATCTCTTCCCATTTTTTGTCTCCCTCCCACCCACATTCTGTGTTTCTCTTCAACGTTTGGGTGTAAACCTGCTCCAGCATCCGGGATCCCAATCGCATTCAGAGCTGGTTTGCAGATCGGCGTTATGCTATCGCTGGCTGATTGTGGGTACTGGTTTTATGGCCTCCTCCTGTCTCTCCTCTGTGCATTTGTTGTATGGTATGTACCAACAAGTGATGGGTGCTGAAGCAAAATCCATTTGAAGTTGGCATTTGCGATCCAGCTGCAATCTGCATTGAAATCATTTCAGAATTCTCACAGAAACTGAAATAAGTTTCACAGACCATGACAAGATGGTGTTTTTTACCCTAGAATTTGGCTCCTGAGATTGATTCCCAAAGTCCACCCAAGCTTTGGATTTTGATCATTTCGTACCCTTGTGGAAGAGGTCTGTCAGGGCTAGCTACCAAGGAATTCTTGAAATTATTCAGTGCTTTCAGTTTGTATCCTTGAACAATGATGATGCATGCTGTCTCTGCTGATGATGCTCTCTGTCTCTTGATTCTTGTGAACAATCTCTATCTGCTTGCAAAGGTGGATTTCTTACTTATCAAGCCTTCCTTCTCTTGGGGTTGTTGGTTGGGGATAGGGAGATTCCACCCAGTGTCTACAATCTGCTGGACAGCAGTGGCCCTGATGACAAGTGGTGGGAGGTACCCATTGTTCCTGCTTCCTTCAGTATATGCGTGTGGGTTCTGTTTTGACAATGGTGATCCTCTCATCTGTGTGGTTCTTGGCATGGGGCTAGTTTTGGAGCTGGAATTCAATTCTGTTTTCCCTCAATTTTGTGCTGCTCACAGTTTGTTACATTCTGTGAGTTGTAGGATTGGACTTTTGTACTCTAGTAGATTCAATCCAAGATTTTCAGTGTCATGATCTAATCTTCTGACGCAGGTCCTGAACAGGTTACAGTTACATGGTCAGCTTGTGTTTAAACCCATTGAATTTGAAATACAAGAAAAAATTGTCTGACAATGCACTGGGGTGAGAGTCAGGTGGTGGAGCTTCAGAGGCTGGATCTGTCACATAATAGAATATCAGCTCTGTCAGATCAGTTGGGGAGCCTTGGATCCCTCACTCTCCTCAATGTCAGCCATAACCAGCTCAAACTTCTTCCTCCAGTACTTGGGAAGTGAGTATCCCGTGCTGTCTCTTACAAGAACAAGCACTCCCTCCTTGCATATCTTTTCAGTCAAAGCTCATTGCAATCAAGGCTTCTAATTACTATGGCAATGTGGCAGCTAACTAGTTTGTTTTATTTTATTTTGGGTGTTTCTCCATAGTCTTGCCCTGCTGAAGTCTCTTGACATATCTGGAAATTCTATTGTGGAGCTTCCCTTGGAGCTAGGTTTTGCAACGTCTCTGGTCAGGTCTGCAACTCAAGCCTTATTTTAATCACCCCTCTGCGCTAATTTAAAAAAAAAACAGAATATCCTTCTTGACTGTGACCTCGAGTGGAATCCTCTGAACTAAACTAATACTCTTCCAAGATTTTTATGATCCTCCTTCGAAAATAGACTACTACTTCATAGTGTTCCAAGACTAGCTTAATAATCTTGTGTTTTCCGATTTGGGATTGGCAGGCTCAATTGTGCAAATAATGCACTTGTAAAGCTTCCAAATAGCCTCAGCAACTGCATTAACTTGGTTGAGCTCAAAGTAACTTCTCTTTCCTCTTCTTCTTTCAGGCTTTTGGGATGCAATTGGGCTAATAATATTCCCAACCACTTGCAGATCAACATTTAGTTCTTGGACAATGCACAGTATTGTGGTTGTTTGATGAGATTCTCCAGTAATGCAGATGCTTTGTAATTGGTTGGTTTTCATTCTTGCATTTGTTTCTACACAGACCTGTTTGTGCTGCAGAATTGTTTTCGCTCTCTTGACCTGGTTTTCACAGATGATGCAATCCTGCTTGTTTAGCTCTAGTTCTTGTCAGAAATGATCATATGTTGGTTGCCAGGCACAAAACAACTCCTTGGTGAGTCTGCCAGAAGATTTGTGTCACTGTTCGCAAATGACATCCCTGAATATTGAGGTGTGACCATAACCCATTTTTCTCTTGATCATTTTGAATGAGTTCACTCTTCTTGTTTTCTCCATTTGCTTTGGTCAATCTTTTCTCATGCAGACAAGATCACCTGTATATATAAAAAGTCTATGCCATCACCACAGTAATCCATGTTGTTTTTGTACCTGATACTGAAATGGTCTACCATTGTGGGATGCTGTGACAGGGTAATCGCATAAATGACCTTACAGAAAGCCTGTTCAGCGGTTTTCCCAACCTGACTGAACTTGATGCAGGTATTTGGAAATTTGGGAGAGTTGTCTTTGCAGTAAAGTCTGCCTTGTTGTGAAACCAACCGTTTGGGCTTTACATGAGGTTAAAAGTGCATGATGATATGAAGTGATATACTTCCAGGTGCACATCCAAGTGTTGTCCATTGTAGAGCAATTCTACTATGCTGGAGGTCTTGTTCTGTGGTTATGCATGACTCATATGTGGACAGTTGTCTAACTCTTGCAACATGAGCAGGGAAAAATGCACTCACAGTACTGCCCAATTCTTTGGGGGGACTTTCAAAGCTTATTCGCCTGGATGTTCATCAGAATCGTGCGTAGTTTTTCAAACACACCTTACAACTGCAATTTTCTATTTTGTTTCACCACTCTTGATTGTTGTAGGCAGAATCGCACCACCAAACTGGGCCTGACACAGAGGAGTGATTATTTGTTTCAAGGATCCATATCCAGCATGTGTCTCAAGCTGGTCATGTGTGCTGTGTTTGAGCTTGCAAGTGCAATTTATAAACTTGTATTTTGCAGTGATCTGTGTTCTGTGGGTTCTTCACTTTTATGTTGTTGGGTTCATGACAGGAATTGCTGCAATACCTCCTGCATTGGCTGGCTGCTCATCCCTCACGGAACTCTTCTTGGGGTTTGTCAGAGGAAAACTCTTTCCAATTATGCATTCTTGTAAAAACAGATGACCATATCTTGTACAACCCATAAGCGCCCAAGAACTCTATCATCAAGATGTATTCTTCCACTGGTCGCCTTCTTGTTTTGTAAGTCACCTAAGATGAAAACTGGATTTTGCCAAGCTGCACACAGACTAGAAATCTAGAAAATACTTGAAGTTGCTTAAAACTGATTCCTTTTTTTGTGGGGTGGACTCACAGAGACAACATGCTCAAAACCATTCCAGAAGAGATTGGAAGCCTCAAGAAGCTAAGAACTCTCGATCTACACTCCAATCAAGTATGCTCCTATTGTAGCCTGAGTTAGTTGCAGTATTTAGGGTTTATGGTTTAGGGTTTATTTGTTAAACTGTACATAGAACATCAGAAACTGTTGCTCAAATGTTGTGGCCCTAGACACTGAACTTGTATGATTAGGTCATGTGAAGTACTTCCTTGACTCTAATCTTGAGATGGGTTTTGTTTGGCAGCTTCTTGAATTTCCACAAGGTGCATGCACTTTGTGTCTCTCACTCCTGGATCTGTCAAACAACAACTTGTCAGGGCTGCCTTCAGAGCTTGGTAGCATACTGCATTCCTCCTACCTTGCAAACTCATGGTCCTCTATTGCTGTGATTTGACTATTAGGAGTGCAGATTTTGATGTCATTTCAAGCCCAGTTCACTCACCTGACATTGAGAAAAATTAAATCTTGGCATTAAGAACTAGTCTCCTGAATTCATGCTTCTGCTGTGGATGTGGAGTAGGTACAATGACCTCACTGAGGAAGCTAGTTTTGGTAGGAAACCCAATGCGCTCTCTTCGAAGGTAATGTGAATAATTTGACAGATTATTGCAAGATGATGGCATTTTGGGTGTTTTCTATGACATTAGACTGCAATTGTGCCTTCAAGGTGAATTTGTGGAGTTTCTTCTGCAATGTCATGGATATATTATTACTGTTTTTCATCTAACAGCTCCGTGGTGATGGGACCAACTCCTGCATTGCTTAAGTACCTGCAAAGTCGAGTGCTTGATACGGACAAAGAAAAAGGTGCTGCACACTCGTATGATCATAACATGCTTTTGATGTCATTCCTGCTACACTGAAATGATATGAGCATGCCCACTACAGACTCCCAGCTTCTAGGAATCCTGTACTCCTCATCTCTGATCTGGTGTGAGAAGCACTTTTTTGAATTTCATCCTGTTTAGATGTTTTCTTTCTCTTGACTGATGATTCAAGACTGCTAAGAACTGATGATGTGTGTAGATGGGATATGTTCTGTGGTGCAGAATCCAAGGGCCAGGGGGCAGTGACAGGGGACGTATTTGGCTTGGGGATACCAGATCAGATTGTCAAAGCTGCTCGCTTGGCAACATCCACTAAGGTTGGTGCATTTGAAGGTTTTGGGTCAACTCATTGCAGGTTGCTTTGCATTAAACCACATATGGATTAAGTTTCTCACACTAGTGTTTGTTAGCACAGGCTCTGTCTTTACCTCAGAAAGGCTTGGAAGCTGTTCCACCAGCAGTTTGGGAAACAGGGTCCTTTACAATTTTGGACCTCTCTCACAACCAAATCAAGGAGTTGCCAATGGAGCTCTCGATGTGCACATCATTGGAGGTGAGACACATTAAAAGGGGTCCAAAAGCCTTGAGTTTAAAAGGGGGTAAAATGAAAAAGGAGTTCAGAGTTGAGATCTGACATGATTGATACAAAGGTACTACATGTTGTCCTCAAAAGATCACGCCCACTAAATTTCTCCGTGTTGTTGTAATCTTTTTGCTTCCTCTTTTTCTTTCTATATTTGTTTTCCAGAGTTTACCCTAAAACCCTAAGTCCTTAGTTTCTTTGGTCTTGCTCCTCTCTTTAAGGTTTTGTTGAGCTAGCTAGCATCATGGCTGATGAGTCTTCCCATTGTTTCCAGTCTGATACTTAGTATTATCTCTCAATTCTGTTCAAGATGACTGACATTGTCAAATGGAGTAGTTCTCAATACCTATGAAGATATTACCTGTTCAGAGACAAAAACTCTCTAGTCAGCAAGACAGGCAGAAGAACATATCTGGAGGAATGGGAGAGAGTGCTTGTTGATGATGCATTTCATTTGAAGAAGTGCAGGTGTTGATGCTATCAGGCAACAAACTTTCAGAGTGGCCAGCAACTGTGCTAGCATCATTACCTGTCCTCCAGGAGCTGTCACTGGCTCAAAACCCAATTGCTGAGGTCTTTTTTTTTTATCATTTCCTTTCATAAGGTTGACACTGAAGTTCATCAATATGCAACCTGCCAACAAATCGGCAGTTTCACAATTGTGTCTTGGGTAACTGAATGGTGGGTTTTCAGCAATATGTGAAGTATTGACTATGATATTGATGTTGCACCATGACAAACGATCTCTTGTGGATGTGCCTGTTTCACTGCCAGGGTTGTGTTCTATCTAATGCTGGGATGTTAGGGGTTCTGACAATGAACAATGTGTTTGATGTGACTCTAGTTTCCAAGAGGTGCATTTGCTGCAGTCCCAAAGCTACAGGTTCTGGACTTGAGTGGAGTAGCTGTGACATTGCCGCCTCCACCAGCGCTGTCAGAGATGCCACATTTGCAAGAACTTCGGTTGAGGTAGAGGGGTCTTCATATCTTGGTCCTTTCCATTTGTTTCCAAAAAATTCTTGGTAGTGTTTCTCTTCATTGTGTGGGTAATGGCTCTGCCACCTTTAAAATTTAGAAGACTCTCTGACTTCTAAACTGGCCATGAAGAATTGTTGGGGCTGGAACTGCAGCAGAATTTACACTGGCATAGATTGAATCGGAACCTTTGCAATCAAGTGTATATGGTCATGTGATTTCTGCACTGCAGGGTTGAATCTAAGTACTCACAAGTTTTGCAGGAGGATGTGGCTGAAGGAATTTCCTGATGATCTCAAGTCATTACTCAAATTGCGCACTTTGGACCTCAGCCAGAACTCAATCACAGTAATTCCTGAGGTAATTTGCAGCAAATGTGAAGATGTCAGCAATTTCATGTTTTCACTACAGGGAGGAGGAGATTGTTCTTGGATTTCATGTTAATGCAACCAAGATGAGATTTGTTCTTGGATTCCAAGATTCATTGCATGAATTGGACAATCTTAGCGTACGTGGGTGTAACAGAATTTCTTACAACTTCATGGTGCAGTGGGTGACATGCTTGGTGTGCTTAGAAACACTTGACCTCTCTGACAATGACATTACTCTACTCCCACCCAAGCTGGTTTGTCACTCGACCTCCGCTCTAAAATCTACCCAACCTGTGAATGTTTTGAGTAGTCAGTATTAAGTTTATGTTGTTAGAAATTGCAAATATTTTGAAGCATTGGGTATCCATGGTTTTCTTCTCACCTTTCGTCTATTGTTGTTAGGAAATTGCTCCTATGTTGAAGCAATGGGTACCACCAGTTTTGTTCTCACCTTTTCATTTGGTCGATGTTGATAACAGGGACTTCTAGAGCCAAACTTACGGCACTTGAAGGTTGAAGGCAATCCATTGCGCAGGTATTTATGCTGCTGTGACCTTGCATCTTATTATCAGAGCTCTGAATTGTTTTCTTGGTGGAACTTTATAAGTGCAGATTTTCGATTTGTTATGCTTGTGGTGCTTGTTTTTGAATTTGTATTGGGATGGTGGATGAAACTCAGCATTCGGCGGTCCATCTTGGAGCGGGGCACCAAAGCCCTTCTTCAGTATTTGACAGATAAAATCCCTGCTTAGCTTTACACACCACCACCCGTGCCAACACCAAACATATGCACACATGGTCAACCACCTTCACAAAAACATCAATTATTTTAAATATTCTTATTGGGCTTCTTTTTATATGACATAGTGTGTATAGTGTGTATACATGCCCTCTCCTTCATTTGATAATTTGTTTTGCATACCACAACCTTGAACCCTTGCTGGGATTTTTACGGGAAATTCAACATCACAAGGATGAAACTGACAAAACAAGTAATGCTAAGAGCATGGATGAAATTTGACTTTAGAAGATAAATGTGCTAACACAACAAATAGTAATGGCCTGTGGATGACATCAATGAAGCATTCTACATAAATGAAAATCTGATCCCAATATACTCGTGTTAGAATTAAAGTTTGTTGATGTTGGGTTCATCGATGAAATCATACAGTGAATTAAATTAAATGGATGATCATTTTACATCCATGTTGTAGAATTTCATCATTTAAGTTGATATTCAAAGTCAAGCTGAGCTTCTTTCTCATTTGATGAGAATCACAGCTCCAATTTTCAGCTGTTGAAACATCAAAGGTCTGGGCAGCAATCAGTAGTAGCAGGTCTAACAATCTTCGAAAGAAGTGATCTCACAAGGCATGGCTGTATGAAGCTAGCTAGTAGTGGCTCTTGGTGTAATGGCTTTACACCTCTTGTCAAGTTTGAACCAGTGTTGGGCGAGTATCAGAAAATGTGAGAACCGGGCCTTTGAAACCTTGATCAAATGTGTATTCAAAATTTATTGAAACCTTGGCAAGGTATTAAAAAAAAATCAGGGTCAAGGTTTAGAATGAATTAGGTCATTAGTAGTTAGTGGGGTTTAATGTTTAGTCAATAGTTAGTAGGTGGGTTTAGTGTTTAACAAGCAAGCAAGCGGCGCCACTTGCTTGATATAAAACAAATGCTGTAAAACATTTTTCTCATAGTGTGTGAGTTTTTTTTTTTTGGCTTTCTTCTCTATTTGTTGCTTAGATTAATTCATTTGATTAGTTGGTTTGCTTTAGTCCTTGCTTGGCGCTCCTTGATTGAGCTCTTGCTACTCCTCTTGCTCATGCTTAACAATGTTGTTTTACAATTCCTTTTGTTCAATGTTGATGCTATGTTACTCCTTTTGCTCAATGCTCGACGTTGATGCTTTGTTGTTCCTTCTGCTTGATGTTGTTGTTATTCCTCTTGCTTGACACTCTTGTTCTATTGCTTTTCTTGTTCAATGTTGTTGCTCTACGACTTTTCTTGCTTGACATTGTTGTTGCTCCTCTTGCTTGATGTTGTTGTTACTTCTCTTTCTCAAAGCTACTACTACTTCTTGCTCAACATGTTTGCTCCTCTTGCTCAATGCTATTGTTTTTTTGTTCGTTTAGGTATCTCTCTTCTGCACTTGTGATGTTGTTGCTCCTTGCTCCTTCATCAATGTTGTTGCTTTTGCTCCTCTTGTTTCAGATTGGTATTTTCCCCCCTTTATTTTTTGCATGTGTGGGAGGAGTTGTTCAAATTTGAATTCTTTAAGCCAAACTTGGAAGATGAGATTTTTTTTTCAACCTTTGTTTGTTGATGAATTTTTTTAATTGTTCTTGTTTTTGGGAAATGTTGGTTGACAATGTGTTTGTTTGTTATATGCAAGAATTATTTGAATATTGTACATTTAATTTTACACATTGCATCCCATTCGCACAATTGCATTGTGTATTTTTTCAACACATTACATTTCTTTTTATGGACATAAAAAATGTTGAAAAGAAATTTAAGAAATTTAACATTTTTTTGTGTAATTAAATTTTTTTAAACATTAAAAATAAATATTTGAGATAATAAAAATTATAATAATTGATATGTGACAATTGGCTTTGAAAACCAATTGGTATAAAATGTCTGAGAATTGAAACTTTGAAACCCAGATGAAATTATTTTTTCAAAGTTTTGAAACCTTGCCCAAGTTTCAAAAAAATGAAAATAATTAAAAAAAAAAAGAACTGGGTCAAATCTTTCAAAACATTCTAATACCCGGACTAGATGGTTCTTAGAAAACTTAGAGAACCACCCAACATTGGTTCAAACCAGCAATTGTTAAAATACACAAAATTTTCCAGAATAAAGTTCACAAAACAAAATGAACTCATTGTTTTACACAATGTTTCAACCCTCATGAACACTCTTTGAAAAAGTGAGACTAAATGAACTTTGCAATTGTTGTCTAGTCTCTTGTCTCGTCCTGATGATCAAAGCCATGTCAAGTTTTTGAAGGCCAATCGTGAGTTTTAAAAATTTAATTAATTTTTTTAAAGCTGTATTTGTTGGTGGAACTTAGTTCAGTTGTGACTAGGGTTTCAACTTTTTGCTTGATTTGTGAGCATGTTTTGATGTGTGAAACTGAGTTCAGTGTGAATAGGGTTTCAACTTGTTTCTTGATTTGTGAGCATGTTTTGATGTGTGAAACTCAGTTCAGTGTGAATAGGGTTTCAACTTGTTTCTTGATTTGTGCGCATGTTTTGATGTGTGAAACTAAGTTCAGTGTGAATAGGGTTTCAACTTGGTTCGTGATTGGTGCGCATGTTTTGATGTGTGAAACTCAGTTCAGTGTGAATAGGGTTTCAACTTTTTTCTTGATTTGTGCGCATGTTTTGATGTGTGTAGCTCAGTTCAGTGTGACTAGGGTTTCAACTTTTTGCTTGATTTGTGCGCATGTTTTGATGTGTGAAACTCAGTCCAGTGTGAATAGGGTTTCAACTTGTTTCTTGATCTGTGTTGCATGTTTTGATGTGTGAAACTCAGTTCAGTGTGAATAGGGTTTCAACTTTTTTCTCCATTTGTGCCCATGTTTTGGTGTGTGTAACTTAGTTAGTTTTTGGTAGTGTGAAGGGTTGATATACTATTTCACTACAGCCAATATAGATAAACAATTTGTGAAGTTTTAGGGTTTGGTCAAGATACACACCATAATTAGCAATGTGTGTGAACTAGGTAAATTGCTAGTAACTGTGATCACAAAACAATTCAATGAAAAGAGAAAAGCTTGATACTATGTGTGTGTGTGTATGTGTGTGTGTATCCTAGTGTACAACATTACAGTTACATAATTGGGACCAGTTGGTACTTAAGGTACTAGTGTACTGAAAATTTCTCCAAGTTTGTAGTGTTCAAAATCCCTTCTCTCTCTCTCTCTCTCTCTGTGCATGCCTAAGCTCTTTGTCTTTTGAAGGGGTTTTGTCAGCTTGCATAAAATTTTCAGATTGCCTCATGAAAAAGAGAATGGCAGCGCATCAACTATGGTGTTCATTCCTTTATGCTCAAACTCTCAATTAAGTTGGTTATTATGACATAATTTGCAAAAAATACCATCTGCAGCTCTCTGTACACTATCACCATTATCATACCCACTCCATGGTTTAGGGTTTATGTGTGTGTGTGTGTGTGTTACCATGATAGTACTTGTGCTATGGTTTAGGGTTTAAGCTTTTAACACATCACCATGGTAGTAGTACCCATGCTATGGGTTTAGGGTTTACGGATCTACACATGTATGTGTATGATGTTAGACTTGTTGTGAATTGAAACCTCAAGACTTTTGGTTTGAAGAACAATTCTAATCCTTTTCTATTCCAAGGCATTAAAGTGGGTGTTTCTCAAATATGTTTTCCAAATCATTTCCATAGCTACCCATTTTACATACACATGAACCCACCTTTTTAGCATGCATGCAAGGGTTTATTTAGGGTTTAAGGGTATAGTAGGGTTTTGTACATATATGCATGCATGTGTATGATTTGAGACTTGTGTTGTGCAGTACAAACTTCACTGGAGTTGGAGACCGAATCTGATTCTTTTTTTAATTTTTGGGAGGGGTGGGTTTGGTTTGGAGGGATTAAAGTGGGTGTTCTCATGTAAGCTTTTCAATGATTTTCATACCTAACCCATCTACATACCACATGAACCCCTTTTTAAAGAAGAGTTAGTACCATATAACAACTGTTCACAACCAAATCCTATTCTTCATCCTTTTCCTCCCTTTCATGTGTGCATGTGTGGGCGCGTGGTGCGTGTGAATGTGTGTGTGTGTGCATGTATGATTTTCACAAAGGAAAGTACAAGCAATTGCACCCCCCTAAAACATTGCTGACCTTATGTATAGTAGATGTAGAGTTAAAGCTTTTCCGGGGTCAAGATTTCATGGGATTGGACATATGATTGCCATCTACGGCCTGGGGTTGAAGTTGTTCCCGAGAGGTGGTAATGAGGTTGAAATAATGCTTATGGGGTGGTGATTATTTATTATTATTATTATTATTATAATGGTAATTATGGTAATTATTATTATTATTATTAATTTTTCCTAGTAATTGGAAGACCACAAGAAGTGCATGCAAGCTTGAGTTATAATTAACTTGGGGCTGTCACAGACATTGTGCGTGGGGAAAAGGCCAAAATTTTAAGCAAGGATGGGAAAACAATTGGTGGCCACTACTAACAAGGCCAGTTTTTTTTTTGCTCTAAGGGACATTGGAAACCTCCATGATGTGGGTGGGAATTGGCACTAGAGGTTAGGCTTGGACTTGATCACATGAAGCTTGCTACCTTAGGGCCCCTTTGAAAGCATCCAAATTCTGAACATAATTGTGGTGGTGTTCACAATGGATGGTAAACTTTTGATTAAGAGTTGTAAAAAGAGCATCAATGTGTAATGCGTGTTTTGTAGTTTGTAGTACCTAGTGCCCAAGGGTTAACCCATGCATGCATCATGGATTGAGGAGGATGGGGGGGTTGAAGGTGTTGTTCAAGAGGTGCCTTAAAGCTAGGTATGTCCCACAAATAATTTTTGTCCTTTCTTAAGTTACACCCATTTGTCGAAAGTTGGAGGTGTGCAAGATGTGAGTGATTCTCTTGTGATTGTGTGTTAATGAGAGCATGATGAATTAACGGCTCAAAATGCTAGTGTGCCCTCATCCATCCATTCTTAATTTCCACCAATAACCCTCATGGAGACAATGTGTCTTTTTGAAAAATATTTTTGGGATGTAGCCCAAAGTGGCGTTTATTCATAAGAAGATTTAGCAAAATTTGGCTATAAAGGAGATATGAAAATAATTTAAAAAAAAAGCATCCTTCTATATTATTGGCTAACTATTCACATCCTAGAATAAATATCCAGCTTTTTCCATTAATTTTATTGAAATTTAGCAATTAAAAACCTCAAAAATCTCAAAAAATCACTAATTTTCTAATTAACCCTTCAAAGGACAAATCTCTGCCTCCACAAAAGGATGGCCTCTTAAGGGGGGAGATCAAAACTATTGGATCTCTAGTGAATAGATCCCTCAAAATTTTGACCTGTGGATTCAGCCACTCCCAATTTTCAGCCCAAAAAATCATGCAAAAACATGTACAACCTATGAATGAATAATTCATTGGGTGGATTACATTTTAAAAAAATAGGGTGACCAGGGGATGTAGAGGGTTAAGGCCGCTCACTATTAAGGCCTTTTAATCAATAACCTAAACCTTTAGGGTTTAACACTCCAAACCGGGGTCTTGTCAACACAACTCTTAACTCTCCCACTCAACCATGGGTTTAGTCTTTAGGGTTCCCCATTTGTGGTGGTAGCTTATTAGAACCACCAAGCCCGACAAGACCCTATTTGGGTACCTAATCTAAATACCTTAGTGCAATATTTTTTGGTTTAACAATTTATTTGTGAAGAAGTGTGAGCTCTCTCTCCAATGTGGTAAGCTTATTGTAATGGGATTTTGTGATGCAAAACCAATTCATGCGAATCTAAGGGGCTTCCTCTTAGTACCATATATAAATTGGGGGTACATTGCATGTATGTAGCACTCCTTACCTACTTGTAGGTGAATCTTACGTGATAATACAAGGACAAAGTACTAAGCCTCTCGGCCGTTTCCGGTTTCCACCCACCATGACTAGCACATCTCTCTCTCGCCCCCCCCACTTGTGGGCCAAAACTATGGGCACTCTAGTCCACCTCTTAAACCCTAAAACCTTTCATATTGTCATATACAAAAGCTTTAAGAGTCAATCCCAAGGATTCAAAGTTTAAAGAACCTCACACTTTCAATTGCTCTTACTTTGCATTACCCAAAGTTCCAAAGTATTCCTAGAGTTGTATTTTAATTTGTGTGTGTGTGTGTGTGTTGGGCATGTATTTTGGTCTTGGGGAAGTTTTTCTTTGTATATTTTGTGAAACAACTAAGAGAAAGGGATTTTTTTTGACATGCTATGAAATAATAAAAGATTGAAAGAATATTTCATGAAAATTAAGAATATTTTAAATATGCTTTTGTAATCAACTCTAGGCATCTTATTTACATTTACAAATTACAAAATTTATTTTTCAATGGATTATTTGCACCTTATATTTTTTGGCATGTTGTTTGAAAAAAATGGAAGTGACTTCCCCCCTGTATGGGATGTGGCACCCAACTCCATCTAGTAATATGTCAAGGCCAAGGTACATATATATATACATGCCTATCCGACCAATTAAGGTGAGAATTTGAAAGACCTGCTCACACCTTATACCCTAGGATTTAAAATAAAAATAAATCCTTGGGTCCTTTTGCATGTTCAAGGCTAAAACACATAACATAGCTACTATAGTGGCTTTTTATCTAAGAAACCACTTTGGTGACTATAAAATATTGAGTATCAATAGTGGCTTGACTTGGGCTAAATCTTCCAAAAAAATAAATTTAGTCAGTATAAAAAGTTTAGGTCAAATTCTGTTAATTCGCTTAAGAAGTGTGTGTTAACATTGCCTTTGGTTTGGAAGATTAAAAATTGAAACCACCTTTACAAAGCTAATGGAACTATACTTAAGCTATGGCTTAACTTAGCCTACACAATTGTAATAATCCAACCAGGAGGAAAGCTTACATCAAGCCTTAGTGCTGCATTAGATTCATTGCGCTTTCTTGGTGGTCGACGCCTAAGAGTAGACGACGCCTAAGAGTGCGGGTGGGGGGAGAGAGAGAGAGAGGCATGGTTTGCATTCCAGCACCAGAGAAGTGATCTTCAAAATGCCAGCTCAAAATTTCCAAAAGATTGAAGGACGGTTGGGTAGGTATGAAAGTTGTGGGTACTTCACCAGATCAGCATGTGAGCTTCAAAAATCACTATTTAAATTTCATCACTTGTTTTTGTTGGGAAGATGTTGAAAGAAAAAAAAATTTCAATAAAAAAATTTTGTAGCAAAAAAACCATGGGAAAATTAGGTGATGCACACAAAATTACCAACAAATCTTGAGTCGAAAGAAAGACAAGACACACAGACTTGACTGACTTCCATGATGAGTTTTGTTTGCCCCAAGTTTTGCGAGTTAATAAATCTGGCGTCACTCAGTTCACTCAAGAATGTAGTTGAAATGTAATCAAATGGCGATTGATCACCACCATTTATATAAATTTATTATATAAATTCTGATTTTTTAAAAAATAATTTGAAAACTGGTTTCCAAGAATCGTCACTGAAAATTAGGGGTTGTAATTTTTATGGAAACCGAATAGGACTGAAAACCATTGAGAATTCTTTTTTCCAAAAATTTTAAACCCTTGAAAATTATCTAAATCTTTTTTTATTTTTTTTAGTGCCCACAATGAGAACCTTGAAATTCTTTGAAACGGTTGTGAGAATGGAACCGGCGGTTTTCACAAAACAAGTGAGACCTGCTCAACACTGGTGCAAACCCAAATCCTTTAAGTAGGTGGATCCTACCAAGGTAAGAGTTTAGATCCGGTTGTTGAGTTATGGGTTAGGTTCACTTGACCTTTACATGGAACCTTTGAGTATTATTACCCCCAGTTTCGGAGAATTGTCCAAGGCTGGTCCTCAACGATAAACATGAAGTTTTAAGGATTAAAAAGTGAGGATTAATTACATAGCCCGGGCCAATCATAACATGATTCGTCCAACAAAACTAATCACCATAAAAAAATTCCATTATAGAGAGCCCTCTATTTTGTACACATTTATTCATCCAAATAAGTGTTAAATGGGTACCAAGTTGGACCTTGATATATATATATATATATATATATATATATAAATATTGGTTTTAGGGTCTTTGGATTGGAGGTTCAAGAAGTTTTTGAAATTACCCATTGGAGCTTACCTAAGTAATCAACTTATTTTCAAAATTGAATTAAAACTTAAACTCACGGTGTTGTCCTGTTTTAGATATTCATGTTTTTAGGTAACATAAGTATAATTTTATTTTTAAAAAAATCGGTCAAATTATTACTTTTGATTGGTTGTACATGATTAATATTATATAATTTTATCTTAAATTATATGCACTAGTTAAACAAATTAATATTACCCAATTTTTTATTTTTTATTTTTGATTTAATTATGTGTAATGGAGATAGTACTAAACCTTGTCTTAAATTGGACTGGCTCTAAATTCTTTGGGAAGGTTTTGAGAATTTTAAAAAAACCTGTCTCAAGACTGAACCAAAGGTTACAATTAAAAAGAAAAAAAAGAAGTTAGAATGTTGATTGAGAACTCATTTTGAAATCAAGAACTGGACAATTTCCACATATGAATAAAAAATTCAGTGTTTGGATCCTAATACAAAGACCCGGCGGGTATGAAAGTTAAAGAAATAAATCCAATACCAGTATTAGGCTAGCATGAACCAAAAAAGAAAAAAAAAAAAGAAAAAAAGATTCAATACCAGTATCAGCTGGGATGTTCAAAAGTTGATACCCGCCCAACACTGGTCAAAACGTCCAAACTTGGTTTCACACAATTAAAAAGTCCCGATGATGCCCAAATCGCCCAATTTACAAGCCATTAGACCTAATAATATTGCAAGATCTTTCACTTTGGGAAGAAGTCATTTGCTAGCCATTGCAGCAAGGAGTTTGTACTCTGGGTTAACCTCCCCCACACCATTGCTTTATGCACTTCAGTTTTGTTGTAAGGCTTGCTAGCTTGCTTGCTTTACATATCTACTTGCATGGCTTTGGGTGCCCAATTGACACAATTGATTGATCATGTTGCCGAGGTGTTGCATGAAAGTCTCATATCCTAGATTCATAGCTTAGTGTTGAGCTAGTACCCTTTAAGTGGCAATTGCTTTTTGGTCATGAGGCTCTCATGACTCAAAACAAAGTGGCTGTTAATATGATAACCCATGTCACTTTTGCAAACCATGATTGCTTTTAACCACCCAGTTGGCCAGCACAAATAGCTAACATTTAGCATGATCTAGTGTCATGAGGTGAAAACCACAATCACTTGCACCCAAGGTGGGCATGAGTCTCGATCACTACTCATGGTGGCCAATTGCTTGCATGCATGCTTGCTTGCTTGCTTGATGTTCTTGTCAACTTTTTCAGAAGTACAATGAAATTTACAAGTGTAAAGATTGGCGGGCTCAAGGAATCTAAACTAGGAAATAGGGGAAACTAGATTTGAATACAAAGATGACAAAGATTTAATTTAAAAAAAGATCTACAAAAAACAAATATAGTCACATGTGCCATAAAATATTTGGTTGCCTATTGCTCTAGATAAACTTATTATATAAAGCCTAATTTAAACATGATTTTTCAAAATTCTATTTTAGGGTGTTTTTTTAGGTGAGAAACATACAATCATTTAAATTTAAACAAACCAAAAAAAAAAAAGTTGATACAAAAGTTCCTAACAAGAAACATCAAGTTTAGTGCAACAAAACATAGACTTCAAGACAACAACAAAGAAAGAATGAAAAGGAATAACTTAAGTACATGAAAGCTGAGAAAGGTAGTGGTAGCTTGAATCTTAGAAACCTTGGGGCACAACTAAAACTTGGCTAATGATAAATTATACTCCTAGTAAGTCTTCATCAAGGTAATAATATTATTATACTAGAGAAACTTGGTAGTTGGGTAGAAAAGCCTTTATACCTACAATACCCTGAGCTTGGGGAGGGAGGCATGAAGGGGGGCACATATTCACAAATTTCCTCCTACAGCCCATCTCCTTTTAGTGTTGCACTGGAAAGGAAGGAAGGAAGGAAGAGGAGAGAGAGAGAGAGAGAGAGAGAGAGAGAGAGAGTTTTCTCTAGTGAAGAATTTGTGAGAGCTCCTGAAGTCTGGATTCATGAAATTCCTCAAACCTTGATGTTATTGTTTCCTTGCCAACAAAAGAAGCAAACCAACAACAACAACAACAACAAAAGGAATATCATTTTTTTTTTTGGCATTATAAAAACCCAAATTTACAAGTTTTTGCAAACTAAATTGGGAAAAACTGTAGTGGACAATGTCATGTGGATCTTCCTCTTTTTTCTTCTTCTTCTTATTAGTTGAAGTCTGTGTGCATGTCTAGTGTGCAGGAGCTGCTGGCCCACACAATTTGATGCAGAACTTTTAAGGGCAGGCATTGGGTTTTTAAGAGCGACATCATCTCTCTCCAAGTTCAATGTCTGATGATCTTGCACAGCATTTTGAGAAGCTGCACAAGACTTATTAGCACACAAACTAGAAGTCTTGTCGTTAAACTTCCAAAGGACTATAACTACTCATGGAGCTCCAAAGTTCTTGACTGATGTTGTGCAGCACAAGAACTTAGCACAAGAATCTACACTTAAGTTAGTACAAGTCTTGTTCAATTGGGTTGTAAGAATCTCAAGATCTGTGATTGAATCTGCACCTGGACCCATGATCATGAATCGTTTGTAACTTGTTTGTTGAGCATTGTGTACATTTTGTTTGTTGTGTGTCCTGCACAGGCTCTTTTGTTGTTGCAGCAAGGAATCATTCATTGGTCTAGAGCTACAGAGAGATTTGCAGTAACTAGTGTGCAGGCACACCATAGTTCTTGTAAGAAGAAGTCTCGTATCTGTTGTTGTTGTTGTTGTTGTTGCAGGTTCAGTGATTTGTTTGGAAGTTGTAACAAAGTTCCAGTTGAGATTTGTTTGTTTGTTTTGTTTGTGGAAATAATCTGAAGAATTTGAAGAAGGAGAAGAAGAAGAAGTTGTGGAGAAGAAACTTGTAGTTCTGTCTTAGTACACTTTGATCCCTCAGAGTGTCACTAGTGTGATCAAGCAGGTCTCCTTGAGGGAAGTGGCAAGAAGAAGGGTTTTGGGATCCCGGACATTTTGGAAGAAGAAGAATCTAGTGGGTGGTGTAAATGAGTAGCTCCCAGAGCGGCACTGGAAGAAGTCGAGGAGTAGCTCAGATTGCTACAAAACTCTTGTTGCAACAACAAGAACAAGAACAAGAATTAGCTGCAGCTGCTGCTGTTGCTGAAGCAGTTGTTGCTGGTTCCACTGTGCTCAAACTGATTCAAGGATCAGCACTGCCTGCAGGATTGGGACACAATCTCCTCACTCTCGGCGTCTTGTTGCTGCTGCAAGTCCTCCGGCAACTCCATCACCAACATCGGCAATAGAGCAGCTCATCAAACAAACAAGCACATCACCACCACCACCACCACCACCACCATCAACATCATCATCTTTGGCATTATGAAGAGCAGTGTTTTTGACAATGGTGTGGTGGAGCTTTCCATCTTGCAGTCGGAGCTGGCGGCATGCAGGGATGTAGATGATCTGCATGATGCAGCTTGCGGAGGAGGAGGAGCATGTGATGGCGGACTGGACATGAACTCGACGTCTTCGTCGTCGTCGTCGTCGTCTTCCGATCAGCTACTTCCTGGCTCAGACGACATGAGCAATTGCAGTCCCGTCGACTCCTGTAGCAAACAGGACTCTTTCGACGTGGTGCAGGTGGACGACGTTGTGAATGGCGTTGTGATGGTGCGCGACGGAGCTGTGGACTTCCGCGGCCGACCGTCTGTGAAATCCAGAACTGGCAACTGGAGAGCATGCTGGATCATCTTTGGTCAGTCCTGCTTCCTTCCACTTCTCTCCACTCCATCTTCTTAATTTTCTTCTTGGTTTCTCAATCAGACAGCAACATGCAACGTACTAATCCTTTGCAAAACAGATCACGAGTTCTCGATCCTCGATTGCTGAGAACTCTGAAATCCAAACTGATCAGACTAGAACACGAGAGAGAGATGAGAGGGAGAGACAGAAGAGTTTTGTGTGTGTGTGTGTGTGGGTTTTTGAGTCTGGAGAGCTTGCTGCATTCTGATGACGGGGCTTGGGAGATGGTGCGGAGCTTGCTGCAGGTTGTGAAGTGTGCGAGAGGATAGCATTCTACGCCATCTCCGCCAACTTAGTCACGTACTTGACGACGGTGCTGCACGAGGATATCTCCGTGTCCGCCAGGAACGTCAACAACTGGTCTGGCACCACCTTCATGACTCCTCTCATCGCCGCCTTCGTAGCGGACGCCTACTTGGGTCGCTACTGGACTCTCGCTACCTTCTCTTGCGGCTACTTCCTGGTACACATCCAAGCCCGCCTCCTCCTCCTCCTCTTCCTCCTGCATGCATCTCGCTCGAGTCCTTTGCAAGCAATTCGCACTAGTTACAGCAGCAGCACAGCTTGCGATTTCCTCCTCAGATCTAAAATCAAGACAACACAAGCTCTACAACTTTTGTTCTACCAGTGCATTGTCGAGAGAGTCAAGTCGAGATCTCGAGATCATCATCGATCCCTCTTGCATGCATGCATGCATGCAAAAGAATAAGAGGAGCAATGCTCGAAGTCGCAGAGATTTGCAGCAGAATTGGGATTTCTTTCTGAGTTTTGTGGGTGATTATGTGCGTGCCTGTGAGCTCTGCTACAGGCGCTCGTGTTCGTGACCATGTCGGTGTCGTTGCCGTCTTTGAAGCCGCCGAAATGCGACATCAACCGGATGACGACGACGACGACGACGCAATATGCAGCAACGGCAGTGTGTCCGCCAGCGACGAGAACACAGATCGGTTTCTTCTACTTCGCGCTCTACTTGATGGCACTAGGAGCGGGAGGAATCAAGTCATGCGTGAGTGCACTTGCAGGAGATCAATTCGACGACTCGGATCCCGTAGAAGCCAAGCGCAAGAAATCGTTTCCGAATTGGTGGTTTGTGGCGCTGAGTTTCGGATCCATGCTCTCCGTGAGCGTGTTCGTGTACGTGCAGCAGACGTTGGGCTGGTCTTGGGGCTATGGAATCCCGACCTTGATCACGGGCGTCGCCACCACCGCCTACTTCCTCAACACACCCAGCTACCGTTGTCATCCTCCCTCCGGAAGTCCCTTCACTCGCGTCGCGCAAGTCATCGTCTCTGCTCTCCGGAACTGGCGTGTCCCTGTACTTCCCTCTCACGCCCATCTCCTCCATGAAGTCGATGACAAGCTCCTTCTCCTCCACGCCGGCAACAAGCTCCTGCCCCACACCAATGGCTTACTGTAAGCTCCACCCATCGACCCATTTTCCGAGACCCGAGAGAGAGAGAGATGGGTCTCTATCTCTCGATGTCTTACTGCATCACTGTTTGTCCCCAGTTTGCAGTTCCTGTGTTGCAGGAGTTCTAGACCTCAGTGAGCTTCTTTTGTTGCAGGAGAACTCCTTGAGCTGCTTGAACATTGCAGGAGAAGCTTGAGCAGCTTGTTTTGTCAAGCAGGATCTGAAGCTTGAGAGCTCTCAACTTGTGTGTTGCAGTCTGGAGAAGCTTGGGCTTGTTGTTGTTGCAGTCCAGAAACTTGAGCTTGTTCTGTTGTAGCATCTGAAGCTTGAGCTTGTATTTGTTGCAGTCCAGAAGCTTTTAAGAGCTTGTTGCTGTTACAATCCAGAAGCTTTCAAGAGCTTGTTTTGTTGCAGGATTCTGAAGCTTGAGCTGAACTTGTTGTTGCTGCAACTTTCCAGAAGCTTGAGCTTCTTTTGAACATGCCTGCAGGAGAACCAGCTTGAGCTTCTTCTTCTTCTTTCTTGCAGTCCAGAACCTTGAGCTTAATCTTGTTTGTTACAGTGGGAGAAGCTGCTGCATGAATTCATGTTGTTGGGCATTGCATTGCATGTGGGGTGGAGATGGTGACAGATTTCTTGACAAGGCAGCAACAGTACCCCTGGACTACACCAAGAGAAATGAATCTCCAGTGTACAACAACAAAAAATTCAGTAGCAATGGAGGAAGTTCACCATCACCAGCACCACCAGCCTTAGCCTTCACCAACAACAACAACCCTTGGAGGCTATGCACAGTGACACAAGTGGAGGAGGTGAAGCTCTTGGTGCGCATGCTACCCATTTGGGTAACCAATTTGATGTTTTCAGTGGTGTTTGCACAGGTGGGTACTCTGTTTCTGAATCAAGGAACCACACTGGACAGACATGTGAGTGGGAACTTTGAAATCCCTGCGGCTTCCATGTCCTTCTTTGTCACATTCTCCATCTGTGTCTGCTTACCCTTCTATGACAAATTCTTTGTCCCTTTTGTGCGGAGCTTCACCACTGATGAGAGAGGCTTAACTTTGTTGCAAAGAATTGGAGTTGGACAAGTCATCTCCACTGTGTCCATCATGGTTGCTGCTGTTGTTGAGATGCACCGCCTCCGAGTCGCACAATCCTTAAACTCGTCCCCCTCCTCCTCCATCTCCTCCTTCTCATCATCATCTCTATCATCATCATCATCTCTACCATCATCTGTGCAAGAGTCTTTGCCCATGTCCATCTTCTGGCTTCTTCCACAGTATGTGTTGACAGGGGTATGCGAGGTGTTCATCTCAGTTGGGCAGATGGAGTTTTTCTTGGATCAAGCTCCTGACTCAATGCGCAGTCTGGGGAGTGCCTTGTACCTCAGCACCGTGGCAACCGGCAGTTTCATCAGCTCCCTGTTAGTGTCTATTGTCACCAAGATCACTTACAATGAGAATGGGGGTTGGATTGGGAACGATTTGAACCAAAGCCATATGGACTATTTTTATTGGCTTCTTGCAGCTCTCAGTATTGTCAACCTTGCTGCTTACATCCTCTGTGCATCATGTTATACTTACAAGAACAATGCCAACAAAAATTTCTCACCATCTGAATTGTTCTCATCTGCAAAAACAACAACAACAGTAGTTACACTTCAAGGGCCCAGGCTTATAGCAGCTGCAGATTCTTCTGATTCCAGTGGTCCTCTCAGCCCAACACATTGTATCACTGTTCCTCCTCCTCCTCATGGCATTGACATGTTACCATTAGGAGGTTACAAGGAACTCACCTAGATAAGAAGCCGTCCAAAAAAATTCTGTAGCATAGTTTTGAAACCCAGAGTATCTAGAGAGTTTGAGGGAGACAACTGGTGCTGCACCTGCAATGATGTCTAGGGCATTGAAGCTCTTTCTTTGCATATTCTAGGGCAAGAATCTGACCAACCCATTTCAGGTTTCTTTGCATATTCTAGTTGAAGAATCTGACCATCCCATTTCAGGTTTCTTTACGTATTCTAGGGGAAGAATCTGACCAAGCCATTTCAGCTTTCTTTGCGTATTCTAGATGAAGAATCTGACAAACCCATTTCAGCTTTCTTCACATATTTCTTGGTGAAGAATCTGACCAAGCCATTTCAGCTTAGATGGTATTACATACAATTGTGTTTTAAAGTGCCTGAGATTTGGAACAACTTTATAGTTTCGGGAATCATTGCCCCATGATTTGTAGGTGGGTGGTTTGGGCCAATAAAGCTTTTGGGGTGCTAAAATTGAACCACCTGCACACTTTTTTTTGCATTTGTCGTGAACACTCCGGGAGTTTTTTCCCCAAATGCAAATTAGATCTCCCAGCTACTGTATGAAACTGCATGCTTGATCAACATTTGCCACATTTTGCATTCCCAGTGATGCTTGCCACATCTCTCGTAGAACCTAAATCGAGGCTGCACCAAGCTCCAGGCTCCTGATGTGGCATGTGCATAACACAAAGCATATATTATACATTTGCATGTTAGTGGATGCTGATGGCTGGGATTCAAGGGTTCAGTCAGAAATTACCAGGGAATTTAGGTTACAGTGTGGCTTACTTGGAGGTTTTTCTTCAAACTGGTACTCCACTCAAAAACTTTCATCACGTTCAAAATGGATGCAGGAACAAGACTTGTGATCAGCCATAACAATTCACACAATTTTCTTTTCATCTGACTCAGAAAGAAATAGCATTCTTAACACACCAGAATGACTACTCTAAGCAAGTTGGGAACATGGTGCAATCAAACATTGTGCAAGATCCTCCAGCTCTGCAGGTAGAGAGAATTGTCAGATAC
>Ga0209208_10001240_pt1 | contig 35698 bp, 22 predicted proteins | sample S1TSphfallax_3_FD_187694 | JGI IMG/M metagenome (GOLD analysis project Ga0209208, IMG submission 187694) | Host-associated microbial communities from peat moss isolated from Minnesota, USA - S1T2_Fd - Sphagnum fallax MG (SPAdes) (version 2) | ecosystem: Host-associated > Plants > Peat moss >...
CCTCTTATAATTTTATTTTTCTTGGCTTTTAGAAACTTTCATATGCATAAAAAGTTCGTCACAAATGTTCATTCTTACATTTTGTTTTTTCTTCTCCAAAGGTTCATATGAACAATAACAACTTCACACACATAAAGATTAGGTGTTGTGAATGCCAACATCATTGCAAAAAAAATCATCCATGAAATTCATCCATGAAAATCCAATTTTCATCCATATTTTATGAAGCTCATGTGTCATTATCCATTGGATTTCATCCTTGAAGTTCATCCATTAATTATAATTAATTGGAGTTAGTTGGAGCTAACTAAAGTTAGTTGGAATCAATTGTGGTTAATTATGAGTTATGAAGGTCCTTAAGAGGTTTCCATGGTCAGTGGTCCTTGATGTATGATTTTGGATTGTGCAAACTTGTTTGTTTCATTTCATGTTCATGTTTTCATATGTAATTGGAATAAATTTTCATTTGAACTTTTGTTTTGCATACTTTGTGTTCTCATTTTTTATTTTCACATTTTATGTTGGGATTAAGATTTAGGTTTGCCTTTGACATGAACATCTTGGTTTTCGTATACCTTGGAAAGCCTTTGTCCTCATAGTTTTTGTAATCATGACATTGGGGTTTTCCATGCAAAAAATGAAACACAAAACCAACAATTTTTACCACTAATTTTGGTGGAAAAATAAATTTGGGCCCCATTTGTTTTTCTTTGTGTGTTCATCGCCATTAGTCATAAATTTCATCCCTTAAATTTTTTTAAAATAATTATTTCACTCCCAAACCAAGGGTTTTTATGAATAATTTTATTAGGCATTCAAATAAAGTCGATACATAAATTTATATTAAAAAATCTTTATCTATTTATCATTTTGACATTTTCTTTTTGGGATGTTTATATGGGTTAAAACTTGAAGCCCTAGCTTTAATGAAAGTCACATGAAAGGTGGAGTTGAATGTTGGCCCAATTTTAATAAAACCCATTGTCAAGGGCTTTATAAAAAGTAAATACCTCCATTTATTTATTTATTTCCATTGATAGAAGGTGAATATCTTAAGAATTAAAAAAAAATTGCAACATATTTCAAAAAATGGATCATTCACTGCACTGAACATATCATTTTTTGAAATGCCCCATAAGTAAAAGAAAAAAACTATTTTTGTAAGGTGATTTTTAATTACATTTCTTCAAATGTCACAATTAGTATTTCACAATAGTTGTTACACATCTACCAAGACATTTTGGATAGTTCAACTACGATAAATCATAGGGGGATTCAACACCACCGCCAACAACCTCATCATGGATGATGTTCATGGACCATCATTATTCAATTTTCATCCATAATATAGGAAGTTCATCCACCACCATTTGAATTTCATCCATAATGTGTTATAATTAAGAAAGCGCTAAAAGAAATTCCTTGAATGATGGGTGATATGGAAGCTTTCATGAAAACTTTCTTGAACTAAATCCCCAAACAAATAAATAAAAATAGTTCCCTTCATTATTTTTAATCCAAGGTATGATCGTATGTTTTAATCTTGTTGTTCCAATTATGTCATGTTTCCAATCATTCCATGTTTTGAATAAAATTCCATTCACCTATTTTTATTGTAAATTTGTGGCCATGTTTTGTGTTCTTATGTTGTGATCTTGATTTAAATTTAGGCTTATTATTGTTTTGTTTTAAAAAACTCTTATGTTTCATGGGAAATCTTTGATTGTGGTAGTATTTGTGTCCATGACACAAATCAACATAAGTTTTTGCATTCATTGAATCATTTGGTCCTTTATTTGTGAAATGGACAATTCATTTCAACAAACACACATTTGGACAATCATGGTATGATATCATCTTTTAACATTGCATTGTCTGTTTGTGTGATTTTTGTCCACTATTGTTATTAACTTTTAAAAGTTGAAAATGGAAATAATACATCAAAACATTCACTTTACTTCTTTAGGATTCCATGGGAAGTTAATGAGTGAAATGCAACATTGGGCTAGATGCAACCAAAGGTAGTGTTGGGGCTTAATGTTGTCAAAGGTCAAGTTGTTCAACAAGACAAATTTTTTCAATTTTTTTGAATGTATTTCATTTTATGATTAAGTTCATTTGATTATGATTGAAATTTGAAAGGATTTCAATGACAACAATTGGTGAACAATTGGTGTGTTGGCTTATAGAATATTACTTAAATGGAACAAAAAAAGGTTTGAATTGGTGGAAAACATTTAACCACTTAATTTATCTTCCTAAAAATCAAATTTCCCATAGTTCAAGGTTTGGCAAATGCATTATAATTTTTATTGCCCCAAGCTAATGGACGAGCATGTGTAGATTTTGGGTGCACCTATTTAATTGATGGGTTGTTTTGAAGTCTACCCATCTACTTGTTGGGTTTATTTTCAAAATATGAAAGGTAACTTATTTAATCATGCCTTTATATCATTTTATTTTTTTGGGTGTCAATTTCATTTTTGTATCATGAGGTTTCATATCACTATGAAATGTGAAAAACAATTCATATGACTAGTTTTTAAAATGAATTCTTTCTATAAACATACAAATTAGCTTCAATCCTTTTAAATTTTAAAAAACGAGATTCTTAAAATTTTGATTTGAAAGATTATGAAAAAATTCATTAAAATAAAACATGTCAATTTTAAAATAAATTAAAAAAATAAAAATGAATTTTATTTTGACATACAGATGTTTTAAATTCATTTGATGTTATTTTAAAAACTTCAATAAGGCTTTGATGAAGATTTAATAACAAAAATCATAATGAAATTGAAATTTAATTGATTAATTTTTTTGTATTGTTCCTTTTATGTTATAAAATTTATTATCGCCCTAAGATAATAAACATGCATGTATGATTTTAGGTTTTACTAAGCATGTATGGGGCAAATGCAACTAGTTTTAGTTATTTTATTGTCACTTTAAGGACACAATGTGTGGGCATAGAAAAAAAAAGTTTGACATTGGATGAAAATGGAGGTAGTTGAAAAAGATGAAATTTGAAAGGATTAAAAGATGGAAGATTTTTTAAGAAGATTTTTTAAATGATAGACTAATGTGAGAAACAATGGATGAAACAATTTTTTTATAAAACATGATTTTATATATACATTTATAAAATGACGTGCCAATTGGAAATGAAAAAAGGTGATGGTTAAAAAATGGAGGTCAAGAAAGATAGAAAATTCAACACAAATATTGTATGCAAATTGCAATCAATGATAGGAAATGGACAATATGTGGAATTTTTTTGTTGTATGCACTAATCAATACATTAAAAAAGTTTAATTGAAGAATGAAAACTTGAAGGAATTCCAAAATATTTAACAAGCAATGAATGCCAAATAATCAAAGATCAAGAAAAGGATCAAGTTACAAAAATTGGATATTCACAAAAATTATATTACCTCTGCATATGTATTAAAATATTTGGGTTGATATGGTTATTGATCATACCTATCAAATCTAAACAAGGGGTTTTCCCCCCTAAAGTTTTGTGATATAAAACAAATTGACAAATCTTTTCCAATAATTTAGCAAAATTAGTTGAATTTACACTATTTAAAAATCATCATTTAAACTAATTTTTTTGTTGATTTTTTAATAAAAAAACCAATTCAATAATCCCAACATTATATACTAGAAGAAAAACCCCATTTTTTGACTAGTATATAGTTGCAATTGATGTTGTTTTTGAAAAGGACCCAAATTGATCTTTGATGCGTTAAGTTCTTTTCCCAATATGATGATTTGTAAAGTTCATTATGTGTATAAATAGATGAAAGCATATTTTTCAAAAATATATATCACATTAATATAGGACTCATGTTTTTATTTTTAGTTCATGATATCAAAAATTTTGGGAAAAAATGGATTTAAAAATATATATATATTTGAATTTACATTTGAAAAACATATCGCGAGTTTTTATATGTATATAACTAATTTAGAGCATTTCTTAGCTTGAATCATATTCCATCTACAATTTCTAACTACCGCTTTTGGCCACCATTGTCGTCTTTCTCATGCCTTTTGCATGCGACTATTTCATAACATTGATCATTTTAAATAAAATAAAAACTCAATGACATTAAACAATGCAAGCTCCGAGTGCTTTACACACCCATCTTGATTGTTTTCTTTTCTTTGTGAAGTTGTAGGTGTTTATTTGGTCATTTGAAGCAAAGCTACATGTGTTTATTTGTTCATCATTTATGATTTTGTAGGTTTGTGGAATGATGGAAGCAGGTGAAGCAAGGTGTCATTGTTATAGTTGAGGTCAATCTTGGTGTTCATGTCCACCATGGTAGATCTTGACTAAGTCGTAGAGAAAACATTGAAAAAGATAAGATTTTACAATCTTGTTGGGCTTGATTTATAGCTTGAGCAATATGAAAAAGGAACAAATTAAATATAAAATATGGACTTGTTGCAACAACATTATTGTTGCATTAATCAAGTTGAATAAAAAATGAACTTTCACTCATTTACATTTTGCATTTGTTTTCACAAATTTAAAAAATATTTTCCGTGTCTATATATAGTTGATTGTTTCTATGCAATTAATCAAAAATATATTAATGGTGTTACTTGGTTGTCTTTCTTGGAGATGGAAAGATCATTTTCAGTTCCATAGTCTTTGATGATGCATGTGAGGGGCCAACATTTGAAACTTTTACAATTCTTCTACCCTATAAAGCTTGAAATATTCACAAACTTGTTTAGAGGTTAGCTACACATCAAGAATCATGAACAAGCCATTATGTTTTTGTTTTCAAAAATGAAAAAATTCTTCAAGGTGGTAACAACCATGTTTTCAATTGCTTTTGTTTGAATGGAAATTATATTTTCCTTTATTTTGTCAATTTGAAATGATTGTATTGTTATTTTTGAACCAATGGACAAGTTACTGAATTGGCATGTAGACTTGTTGGGGAATTCTCATTGAACATCTTGACCTTGTTTATGTTGGTTGTCTTAAATGATGGCATGGAATGTCAACATTTTGTTGGAGTATATTTGCATGTGTTATTTGACATTTCACCTAGCAAGGAACTTTGCATGACAACAACCAACAATGTGGAAAGAAATAAAATAAAATGTGGTGAGTGCTTGGGTTTATAAAGTTGAAAATTTTATTTGTTGTGTATTTAATTAATCTTTTAGATTTTGACAAAGTTTGGACAACGTTATGATTAGTAGTGAATTTAGCAACATCATGTTTTTTAATGCCCCATTTTGATTCCAATGACCTCACAAGTCTCTCATATAATCCAATTGTATGATTTTGATTGTAATGTTCAATATATAATCCCATAATTCATTTTATTTTTTACCATTATTGGCAATCTGATCTTGTGAAACATGCAAGAAGGAGTGGCACAATTGTGCATCTTCATTGGTGAAAACAATCCCTTTATTCATTCTTGTTGGTGTATTGCATTCCATTTCGAAAATGACAAATGAAGGCATTGAATGGCTTCACAAAACTCCACATGGTGTTTAACATCAACAAAGTCACTTAATGGACCCATGTTTGCTCCTAATACCATCCAAAGTGTTGGCATGTGAGAAGAGAAAGGCCCATGCTTACTCCTCATACCATCCAAAGTGTTGGCATGTGAGAAGAGAAAGGCCCATGCTTATTCCTAATACCATCCAAAGTGTTGGCATGTGAGAAGAGAAAATACACCAAGGCTTTTAAAGTTTGCTCGGACACCAATGATAATTTTCACGTCTAATTGTAGTGTTGCAAGTGGTTTTTCGACAATTGTGGAAATGCTTTTAGTTAGAAAATTCAAAACTTTCACATGTATCCCAAACCATGAAATTAAACAAATTTAGATTAGTTACTTAATTTTAAACGAAATGAAATTTCCAACATTTTCATATATATTATACAAACACTAAAAAAGAAAAAAATGCATAAAGAAATTAAGTACAAGTGTTGAAGCAATATAAAACTCAAATTCACTTGAAAAAAAATGACAAATCTTGAACCTAGATTGAATAATGCATTTTTGTTTCAAGTTCAAAAGCATGCAAATCATCAACCATGATTTACTTTAGTGCCAAACTCTTGCTAAAAGCTCTTCATAATTTTCATTTTTTTTCACATGGACCACATGCAAAAAAACATGCATCATTCAAATATTAGTTCAGTAATAAGGCAACTTTTAAGAACAATTTAAGACATGAATTTCAACAAAATCCATTTTCCCAATTTCTATTTACACCTAACCTATGAAGCTATTACAAAATCAAAGTGGCAACTTACTTAAAAGAACTCCTCAAAGCAATTGAACCTTCCCATTCTAACAATCTAGTTGGGCACATAGGTTTTCTTTCTCCCTTAAGCACAAGTCTATTCCACAAACCTTCCTTGTATTTGTATATATTATAATGCTATAACCTTGTATGTGTACAAACATACAAACAAGGTATCGAAACACACCTTATCCTAAAATGTTACCACCAAGGGTGGGATTTTAGGGTGCTTGGGAGTGGGGACACCTTTGGGCACGAGGACAAGTAAACTAAATACATGAGCCATACAAGGGGGCCATTTTGGGTTCATTATTTTGATTATTGAAAAGTTTTTAGTTTGCAATTTTTGTTCAATTTTTTTTGCTAATAGATGTTAACACAAATTTTCTTTAGAACAAATAAATGAGACATAGTGGCAAAAATTAGGTGAAAACATAACCAAAAGTTACAAACACCCTTGTTTAGAAGAGAAGCTCTAACTCACACTCACTTTGAATGACATTTATTACATACCTACTCAATTATATGGACATGATTTTTGTTTTGGTGACCAATGATACATGTTACAACTACAAAATGGAAATATATATTTTTTTGTTTGCAACAAAACCATCAAGATGGATTACGAATCTTCCATCAAAAGCTCCTTTGCTCAATGAAAATTAAATTCCCCCAATTCTTTTGACACAAGCATAGATCAAACATAATTTTATTTTGGTAAAATTTCCCAAAATTTTGACTTGAAACAAAACATGATTTTGATCTATGAGAAGGATTATTCACCAACAGAATGACCCAAATTTGCCAGATTTCAAGGGAAAAGAATTGACATCACCAGATTTTTGTAATAGTGAAGAAAATAGAGTGATATTTACATTTTAAACTTTTGTGTATGGTTTATAGCCAAATTTGGCTAAATGATTTTCTTCTAGATGATCACCATTATGGCTATATCACAAAATTGAAAAAACCTTAAAAAATAAGAAAGCATTCATCCCACCTCTATCTTGATTTAAAAGCCCATTGACCCAAGTTGCAATGCTCAAGCTTTTGTGTAAGAAAACTTTGTGATTTCAAGGATTCAGAATGACAATTTTTTCTACACAAAGATTCAATTTCCACAACAGGGAAGTACTCAAGACCATGTCTTCTACCAACAGGGGCACAAAATGCCAATAATCTTGATACCCTAGTTAGTACCTTGGCCGATTTGACACTAATTATATTATTTTCAGAAACGTTGAAATTTTCAAAAATTATTTCTTCCAAATCAAAAAATATCGTGAAGAAAAATAGGGAATATTTAGGAATATTCCATGCGTTGAAAATGAAAATTTCAAAATTAATTAATTAATTATTTGACAGACATGTGTTGAGATGGCGAAGGTACTACTTTATTCAACAGTAGGGTTTAGGGTTTAGGGTTTAGGGTTCTACATGCCACCAAAATGACAATAGAAGAAGCAAACTCAATCTTCAAATCTTCAGTTAAAGTAGGGTAAAAGCCCCTGGCCCAGGGCATTCCCAAAATAAACCAACCCTGTACACTATACTTTGGATGAAGCATAGCCTTCAAATAAGGTGAAAATGTGTTTGGGCCTGTAAATTTGCACACTATATAAAGTCTTCACAAGGTCCGCTTGTTTTTAATAAATATTGCTTTTGATTGGCCAGCCATAATTATTGGCTCATTATTTTTTGGGCAAAGAATTGATTGGAAGTTGGCAGATTTCAAGGAATTTTATTTTTCTGAAATTGCCATATCTCGACAATAGGTGTCAGTAGCTCTCCAGCATATAGCAACCCCCAAAATTCATAAAAAAATGAAAATGAAAGTAATATATATAATTTTAATTATTTAATAATTTAATAAAATAAATAATTTAATTAAAAAAAACCTGTCTCCCACATTATATTGTCTAATTTTTCATGTTTATACATAAGGGTAATGAGCCAATTAGCACTCTAAGTTGGATGTATTAAACACTTGTAGAGGCCCAAATAAGGAGTGACGGTGGAGATACTTTTTTTCTAGGGACAAGAGTCAAGACTCATGCAGTTCTTCTATCATCAACCTTCAATTCCTTATGTAATATCAGAACCTGCAACTTCTTTACAATGTTCTTCTCTGATGCTCGACTAGCTCATGTGAGATTGCATGATGTTCTCCCCCCGCTAAAGGGATCTGACCAATGGGACCGATCATCTGTTGACTCCACTTTTGGAAACTACTTACCTTCCATAGTGTTTTGCACTGGCACAAATTACATAACCCTAAATTTTTTTAATTAATACAAATTAGCCCATTTCCAAACCTTAAACTATACTCTACATTATATGTGTGTATTTTAAATCCACCAAAATAACCTTTTTTCAAACCCACCAAAAAAAACCCTATTTCAAACCCTCACAAAATCCCTAAGCCAACACCCCTAAATCAGCCCCCCAAGAACCCTATTTTAGACCCCAATTCAAGGCTGTTTCAAACCCCAAAAAAACCTACTTTAAGCCCCAAATTTCAGACTCCAGAAACCTTAATTCAAAATACAAGACAAACCTAAATCAATGTGACATTACGCAAAGCGAATCCTAACATTTTTTTAAAGTGTTCATCCTATCCTAAGGTTAAGGTTTAGATGTTTAATGTGCCAATCTCTATTGTTGCAAGATCTACAACTTCAGATCTTTTTTTAACACCCACAACTTAAAACTAAACATAATCCAACAAAAAAGAAAAAAATTGACACAATCAAAGAAACTATAAGATTTACCTCAAGCTTATTGTCTCTTCCCTCCAAGTCAAAAAGCCCAATTTTAAGTCCTCATTTTTTTTTGTAAGGTCCTCTTCAATTTCCATTAAATTTTAATGCATCTCAAGTTACCGACACAAGCATCATTTGGCCAATTTTGAAGCATCTCAAGATTGTCTATGCCCAATCAAGAATGTCAAAGGTTTGTGCAAATACTAGCAAGATTCAACACTCTTTTTGTCTTGATTAGGAGCCAATAATCCCCATCGCTTATTGGGCTACAAACCCAACATATGAAAAATTGAACCTCATGCACTTTACAACACATAGTGGATTTTTGGCCTCATATTTTGTGACTTTCTTGACCCTAAAATTATTCTACTATTCTTTCACCATTGATGATGCCATTTCCTCATCAATCTTCATCATATTATACATCAAACTTGTGATTTCAATAATGTGGGATGTAGAACTAAGAGTTCCGACACTTGGGTTTTAAAAGTTATATGCAAAAACAAGGAGTGAAAGTAATATGAAGCGGTCATATTCACCAATAATTTGCCATGCTCTCTCCTTGTCAACAAATTGAATGGCCAACCCCAAGCCCTTGTAGCAAGCATCTAACATCATGCATAACATGTTGTGAGTTTTAGCCTTTGGAAACCACAAATGAAAGGAAAGGATTTAGGACTTGTACCACTTTTTTTTTCATAAATTTCCATCAAAATCTTGGGTCTCCCCATATTCAAATGCCTAGCAATCTACCCATGACTTACATATAAGTGATACAGCAACAAGAGCATTAGAAAGCAACCAATATCTTCAACTTTGGTTTAACACACATTGTTAAACCATGGGCCCTAGCTATTGGCAACAACTTGAGCTATGGCCCAAACTTGAAGACTTGGCACACAACCTTGCAATGCCAATGATTGTTTCCTTTTGTAACAAAAAGTAATTCCATGCTTGAATTCAAGAGTCTTTTGAAATAGGATGACTCTTGAGGCAAAGCAAGTATTTACATGAATTTTACATGGAAGCACCTTTGCAAGTTCACATGCCATTCTTGCCATCCCTTACCACTTTTCTTTGTCAAAGTGATGATTTTTTACAAAGCATGTGTTTTTTTATATTGAAATTGAGGTCAAGCCAACACATATCTTGGAATCATTTGTGGCATATCGACAACATTTGGCCATTGCGTGGCCCCAACATGACCCTACAAAAGGTGTCGACAATCCTAAAATTCCATGAAACATAAGTGAGGTTAATATAAATGTAATGGTGAAAGATTACTCCCTTCATTTTTGACATATGCAAAAACTAAAACTTTAAGCCCATGTTTTCCACACATTATTTATTTGTAAAACCATGGCACTTCTAGATGTGTTTACAATCTCAAAAAATCTCACAATTATATAACAAGGCTCCCACTTGTCATTCAAGAAATACATGATAAGAACAAAAGTATTGACACCTCCCCTTAACATCCAATGATCAAAAGATATAGTGCAAGTATTACATGATTAAAAACTTCAAGATACAAACCTTTCCTTCATTCTTTTGACAATCCCACGCAAAATATCATGTCTATCATGTTTAAACTTTTACATTGATGGAAAATTCAACAAATGATTTTGCCTTGGAATCAGCCTCCTAAAAAATGGCCTTCAACAAATGATAAAAGTGCAAACTCCTTAGCAATAAACAAGGCAAGGTCATTTTCAAGTTGCTTTTGATGAGGATCATCCTTACTATAGGGAACACTAATGTACCAAAAAAAGAAAAAATAGTGTTAAAGGTTGGGACATACTTATTTGTAACCCACTTTTCTTTTTCAAGTTTAATTATATCTTGTGCAATTTTATCTTGTTCATTTCACTTAGTCTAAAGTTGGCAATGACTAATCTTTGAGTGTTTATGGAAGGAACAAATCCCATTAGTTTACCAATATGTTGTCATGCCCCTTTTTTAATTTGTAAATGAAACAATTAGATAACATAAAACACATTTTAGTAATTCTTGTGAGGTTGAATTTGAACTTGATTCATCTTGGGTGAAAAAGAGGCTATGGTGTTAAAAAAACCAAAGTTGTGTCTAAGTTATTTTGGACCACAAGTTTTGGACTTTGTCTTTCCAAAAGTCTATTTGTTTTGCCAACAAAACCCATTGATCACTTGGACATATCGACATAAAGTTTTTAGTAGGTGTCGATGTTGATGGGTGACTTCTAGAAACAAAAACAGACCCATAGCATTTTATTTCCAATGAAGGGTCAGTGGGAAACATCACTTATGTTGGAAACTCTTTTGAACGTTCCAAAAACCTAAACCTTAAAAAAAATGAGCAAAAACACGAAGGTTAAGAAGAAAATAAAATATCAACATCAAGAACATTGTCATGACAATAACCACCATCATAAGAATAGAACAAGAACACCATCACGACCACAACCACCATCGCAAGAGTAGGAACAATAGCATGAACACCATCATAGCCACAACCGCCATCGCGAGAATAGGAGAAACAACTATAACACCATTACAACCATGACCACCATTGTAAAAGGAAAACAACGACAAGAACACCATCACAACCACAACCACCATTGCAACACCAAGATCAACAAGAACATTATCACAATGACCACTTTGGATTGTATCCTTGAATATAATTTTGGTAAAATTTGTTTTCTTACACCTATGACCAAACACATGGCTTGTTAAACTTGGGCAGTAGTTTTTTGTTGAAATGCAAGGAGCCACTCCCATCACCAAACATATTTTTAATTTATGAAATGCAAATAGCACTCAAGTGTTCTAAATTTATCCCATAGCCAAACGCAAAACAATTTGCCCATGTGTGAGTTATAAGAAAAATCAAACACAAAGTTTTAACACCACATGTTTGGCGATAATGTGCAAGATGCAAGTTGGCCAGTGTAATGAAGGCACATTGACCGACCTAGGTCAGAACTTTTCCCTCAACTGATCACCAGCCAGGCTATGTTCGGTGATGGACATATTTACCCTAAAAGATTTTTTACAAGACCCACAATTTCTATTAAAGATGCCAAACTCAAGTGGGTACCTACTCAGCTTAACAACTGAATGCTTGCAATCTAAATCCTGATTATGTCAGTCAATCAGATGCTAAGTTCTAACAAAGTTCAGTTGATGATGGTCTTCTTCTTTCTTCTTCTTCTTTGCTGACAATTAGTTAAGACCCCATTTTTCCCCAAGCCATAATTATAATATATACTTGTATAAGGGAGTGTAAACCCCAATACTTCTATAAGGAAGTTTCTATGTACTTCTTAAAGGAAGTATTTTTAGCTTACAAATATGGATCTAAATATGGGTTTAGGGTTTAGGTTTAGGGTTTATGTATATGCATGAAATTGTCGGGCGCATGAGCTTGGGAAGGAACATCATGGACCTTTTTGTCAGAAACATGTTATGTTTTTCTGCTTTCTGTTTCTCTTCTTCTTGCCCTGTTGATCAGCAAGGTATCACAGGGCCATGGCAACCAATCATGGAAAAGGGGTTGGTGCCTCCTCCGTGCTTGCTCAACTCAGATTCTGACCAAATCTTGTCCATTATGCTATACACACACCATTCAAGCCCACAATTCAAGCCTGCCTACTACAAAACCAAAGTGCTTGTAGTTCAGGTTGGCAAATGGGCATGTTAGAAGTTTTACCCCCTTCCCCTGACCAAACAATCCCCCTTTTGGTATTCACTCTATCAACTCACATATACGTACATGCACACAATTTTTGGTTGGTCTTGCCTACCAATGCAAGGATATATTGTGTTTAGATTCATAATAAAGTATAGTAGCTTAAGGGGTTTTTATAGGCCCCTATAGAGTAGGTCTATTTGTATATATGAGGATTTTTGAAAGATGATATTTTGGCTTGCGTTGAAACTTGAGATTGTGTTATAGACTTATGATATCTTGAAGGATGTTGGTTTCTTTGAGAGGATTTTTTGGGAAGATTATGTTTTTACATGGTGAAATATTTGAGTTTCCATAATTCTTCTTTTGCCTTAAGATACTTTTTAAAAATGTAAATGGCAAGGCCACCGTGTGACACAACCCTTGTTTTCTTTATACTTGTCTTTTGAAATTGTGAAGAACTTCAGGCGGGATAGTCACATGATCAGCTTTGCAGGCATGGTCAGCTCATGAATAGATAGAAGTTTTTTTTTTGTTTTGCATAGAACAGAATTCCATGTCCATATCACTTTTGTATGTGTATACACTTGCAATGATTTCTAGCATCCAGAGAAAACTGCAGTGTTCCTGCCAAAACTAGTACACACCAGCACACGAGGAAGGATGGATGATAAGTGGATGGAAACAGTTTTCTGTTGGGTTCCAGTTCCTGGCCAGGGCAAACCACCAGCACCCATGTTGGTGCAAATGACTTTGGATGAAAAAACTTGTTGGAATCTTACATGGATAGTTATGGATAATGTTGCTTGGGCCATCGGGGTATTTTTTCAGGCCTACCTTAAAGAGGTGAGCCTAATGAAAATAGTGAGGGCCCATGGGTTCCAAAATAATCAGTCATTGATTTATGATATTTTATTAATGTATAATGTTTTTGAAAGATAAAACTTGGAGGGCATTTTTGGTGGTTCCTCATAAAGGGCAACAATTCTAAGACCTAAACACTACATATATAATCTGAAAAATAAGGTGGGAGGGAATTTTTAATGGGTATCCCCACCAAAAATTTCCCTTAAAGCCTGAACACAGTCATAAATTTTTAAGAAAATATTTTAATTATTTTTGAAAGTGCAATTGGGGGGAAGTTTTGGAAGCTCCCCCTACAAAATTGCTGGCCCTCGATGTTTAAGCATTTTTTATAAAAAAAAATTGAAAAGAAAAAGTTGTGGGGAGGGGGGAATATGACATGAATAAAAACTTGGGGCAATCACATTTCCAAAAATCAATTTATCAAAATATATTTTTATAAAAAAAATGCACATGGTCCAATTTTTTGGTCCAAATTGAGTTTACATTGTGAACACACGCCATTGAATCATGGCCCATGGGTTTTCTTATGGTCTCATCCAAAAAGTGGGCACCATGAGGTTTTACAGGCCATGACCCAAGCCCTCTAGTGTAAACAACCCCTTAGGCGCACTTTAGATGGAGTCTAGGGTCCAATTTCCTAGGAACCAATTTGGTCTCATTTGAAGCAAATTGAATGCTTGAATTAGACCTTGCCTTGGACCTTAGCTTGCATCTTGGTTCGCAAAATCATGAGCTCTCTTTTGAGCTTTTTTTTTGTTTTTTGAGGTTCAACTGATTGATTTTCCCACCAAAATGGTGCCATGTAGATTTAACCTCAATTTGCCACTTTTTGGTCTTGGACCTTCATCTAAAGGTGATCCAATTTGTGGCTTTTATTTAGTAGGATTGCTCTATTTTATAGGACCTAGACCTTGGATCCTCATTTTAAATTACTTTTAATAGTCACCTTTTTTCCTACATATATGATTGTTCATTACATAATGGGTACCCAAGTGAAACCATTTAATAATTTAGTTGAGGATCATCCATGATTGATTCATAAGGGGCATTCAATGAATGGTGCACTAGTGGGTGTTGGTTCATTTTTGCTTAATATTTCCACATAATTGAAGTAGTTTGTTTTTCAAATTGTTGTAATTGTTTAACACCCACATCTAGAATTATTATTTCATTGAATGTGCTTGTTGTGATCAGTTTGTAAATTTTTATTTTAAAAAATATTTTAAAACTTCATGCAATTGACATATTGTAATAGAATTATCCTTGAAGTTGTACTTAGTCCATCCCTTCTTTGGTACCTTTTCATTTTGTCACTCCTTTCATTGTTGTTTTCCATAAGGTTCAAAGAAATTTGATCAAACAACAAATCTCAACATGAGATTCTTCAATTTTATTATGATTTGCATTTAATGCAACTATGTTGGTGGTCATCCTTTGGTTGCTCATCTCAAGATTTGCATTGGAAATCACATCTAAGATCAAACTCCTTTTAGCACTTGTGAAGGTGCAGAAAACATTGATTTTGATAATGGCTCCTACTACAAATTAATTAACAATTTAAAGTTCACCTAACCATTTGACATGTTTTAGACCCTCAATGAGCAATTCCACCCCTTGCATTACAAATAATTTTAATAATTTTAATATTATTTGCTCACTACCAATCATCAATTAATTCAAAATTTCTTCCAGTAATAATGGTGGTGTTTTAATTAACATGCAATTCACAATGTTGATGAATAAATTTTGACAAATTATTTTGTATATACCTTTAGTCATCATCATAGATTACATCATTATGACATCATTAGTTAAACTTGAAGACGTATATTATATTTTCAACACCTTCTATCACTTGGGGGGTGGGGGTGTAAAAATGCAAAAAAATAATTGCAAGAGGGAATTGGATAATCAACCAAATTGGGAAAATGTAAAAACCTCCCAAGGTAAATGCCAGATAATCAATTAATAATTATGTTATAAGAAGGTTTGATATAATGTTAATTAATCTATAGTTGTTGTTTATCACAAATAACCAAATGATAACTCCACTGAGAATTGAAGCTATGGAGGAGGTATTCCTTAACTTCAAGGGCTTTATCAATAGCTTAAAGGGTAAATGCAAGGTGGATTGCATTCCCATGCCCCACATTATTTTCAACAACACGCAAAGATTTGTAATGGGGATTCAACATTAATGTTAGCATATTATGAACCTGGCAATAATCAAATGTTTTCAAAAATTGTAGAAAAGGGTTAGATCACCTTCACCACCTCCTACCACATGTATTTGTTTAACATTTGGAGATCAACATAAAATTGGTCACATGTTTCACTCCCATTGCTAAAGGGATCTAATTAAAATTCCACGGCCATAATCAAATTGATTATAATCACCAAGGCATTAGACAACAATTAATGGCCTTTAGATTGATTTAGCACACATGTAGATGCCAATGGATTCAAACATGTAGTGACAACTTTAACAATGGCCTAGATTTGGGCCTTTGGGACTTGTTACAAATTCAATATTTTTCACTTGCCATAACACAATAAAATTGTAGCTTTGAATTCCAAAGTTTTTTCAAACATGATTACTTTGCTAACAAGCCTTGTTTTGATGAGAGTTTTTAGTTTTCAAGGTCGTAACCCACTATCCATGCATGCCCTTTTCCACTCTTGCCTCCCTTTCCTAGATTTCTTTGTCAATGTAATTGTTTTCTATAATCTAGCATGAGAGACTTTCACATTCACTAAAGTTATTCGTACATAAGCTTTATCATCATTTGTTGCATAATGGCAAACTTTAGACATGACATGCTCGAAACAAGTACCTTCATACACCCATGAAATCTTTAGAGGCTTGCACTCACCAGTAAATCACAATGTTACAGTCATGGACCCCAAATTTTTGCCCTCATCTTTCACAAAGGCAAGAACATGATGGATTAGCCCAAATTTTTCCAACAAACCTTATAGTTGCAAAGCCATGGCACTACCACTAATTTCTTAAATTTCAAACAATCTTATAATATCATGTCGTTGAATTTAGCTTTCATCCAAATAGTTAATCATTAATACAAACCTTTGGACATTTAGAGATCAAAGCTTGCAAAAATTGTGGTTGCAATTTCAAGACTAGGTAGCACATGTAAATCCATGGTCTTTTGGGCCATTTTAGGTAGCACATGTTCCACAAGATTTGAACAAAAAGGAAATTTGACATAAGGACATTGATGAAAAATTAGCCTCCATAACTAAATGTTTTTGCATGTTGATAGAAGCTTGTATCCTTTATAGATGTGAAGGATCAAATCTTCCAAAAGCCATTGTTCTGCTTCATCACCATGCTTGTAAGGATTTATTGAACCAAAAAATGTTATGATTACATACCCAAATGGTGCAACAGTTTTCTTCCCCGACTACCAATTATGATTTATATCAAAATGGTTTACTACAACAATATTAGTTAGTTTTAACTTTCTTTTTGCAAGCGAATGACCATGAGCAACATCAATATGAGTTTTCATGGGAGTAATGTTGCTCATTTTATTTTATTTGATTAATCCTTTACGCAAAATAAAACTTTGGTTAAGAAAAATAACAACTTCTTGAAAAATTTACAAATGATGCATTGCAACATCTATGGGTTTTTGAAATCAATTGGAAAATTGTCATTAATTGCAAACAAACTGCAACAAATTGAAATTTTGTTGTTTGGTTTCCATTTATGAGCTTGAATTGTAATAGTTGCAAGATGTAGTTCATCATTCTCTACAAGGTCATTCTCACGTTGCATTAGGTGGACACTCTCAACATTTGAAAATTGGGTTGTTGGGTTCATGATCAGCTTGGGATTATCTTCATCAACATCACCAACACTTTCAAGAACCATAACCTCATCCTCTTTAACCATGGATTTTTTTCAGTAATAAAAAATGAAGATAATTAGGATTAACCAAATCAAAAGAAAAAGGGCCAAAATTTTTTTAAAAAAAAAAGGAAAAACCGTGTTTAAAGATTTACAAATCAATCAAATGTAACACGTGCATAAGAAAACTTGTTCTTCACTAATTACTTCCAGTTGCAAAAGCAAATTACAAGATTGAACACTTGTAGAATCAGATCAAATTTGATAGTTAATTAAGCGATCAAACAACAAAATCGAGAATTAACAATTTTATTTTTGGCATTTTTGAAACACATGCAAATGATTATATAACAAACATGGAAGAAATAAAATGAGCACTAAAGGTTTGAAGCTTTTGAAAAACCTACAAATGACCATAGTGCAAACATGATAATTTTTTAAAACCAACACATGAAGCTGTAGCTAATTAAACGATTGAAGAACAAAACTAAGAAGTAATGAGCTAATTATTTTGGCGCTTTTGAAAACCTTGCAAATGATTAGAAAATAAACATAGGAAGAAATAAAACAAACACGTCATTCTTGAAAAACTTGCAAATAGCCAGAGAGAAAACAAGGAAGAAGTAAAAGGAACATTTGAGGTTTGACACCCTTGAAAAACCTACAAATGACCAAAGTGCAAACATGAGACAAAAGAGAACCAAAATAAGAAGCTACAACTAATTAAATGATCGAAGAACAAAACCAATAAGTAATAAGTTAATTACCTTTGGAGCCAACGCTTATGAAAACCTTGCAAATGAATAGAGAGGAAACAAGGAAGAAATAAAATAAACACTCAAGGTTGAATGCCCTTGAAAAACTTGCAAATAACCAAAGTGTAAACATAGGAAAAAAGGAAAACTAATACATGAAACTACAACAAATTAAATGATTGAAAAGTAAAACAAGGAGCAACAAGCTCACATTGGCGCCAAACAAATGAAAGTTTATAGAAACCACCTGAAATGAAAATGTTCAAAATTAAAAAAAAAATCATCACTTGAAATTCTTAGAAACTTTTGAAAGTGTTGTTTTTTACTGATGATGTAGAACAAAACTCTCAGTCTCTCAAAATATACAAGTACATAATGCACACAAAATTGTTCAAGCTAAATTGCAGAAACGAGAATGCTCAAAACTCTTCTTTGCTTGAAATTCTCAAAATTTCCAGAAAGCGCTATTTCTCAGTGACAATTCAAAGCAAAAACTTTGTGTCTTTCAAAGCATACAAGTACACACTACACATTGGAATGTTCAAGTTGGATTGTAAAAACACATAATGACATTGATCCCCACTCTTTACACTCAATGTTCTCACGTTGCTAAATCAACTTCGACACTCAATGTTGTCACGCTGCTAAAGCAACTTTAACAATGACATCACCCTTGTTGTCCTCAACCTTCAATCCTCAATCCTAAACTTTAATCCCTGAAATTGATCGTTGACTGTTGCATCATTCAACCTAAATCTTAACCCTTAAAGGACGGCTCATATCCGGACCAGATATGAATATAATAACCATAACCGTAACCATTCATCATTGGATATGTATATATTAATCCCGGCATCCATAATCGTCACCATTGAGTTATCACCATAACGATTATGAACATGATAAGGATCTAATATGCTAATGCACCATCCGGATATGAATAGGATAAGGATATAAACCTAGTACATACCTGCTGATTGTGAATAAAGCTGGTTATAGAAACTGACCCAGAATGCAGATATGCATTTATGCATAGCCAACTATTAGACATATTGATAACCGGGAAAAACCTATAACCGGCCAACACTGGTTAATACCAGTATGGGGTGGGTATTTGATTTTGGAGCTGACACTTGGTTTTGGGTTTCAAAAACCTGAATTGAACAAGCAAGTGTGAAACAGCTTCTCCTCTTGTGGTAGGAAGACGGACTTAAAAAGTCTTTAAAGTTGACATGAACCTTTAAGCTAGGCTAAGCTAGCCTTGTCCAATTTCATGGTTGGCAGCAAAGTACCAATTTAAAAAGTCCCTCATTCCCATAAACTGATCTGAGATTTGAAATGGAGTTTGTTTTTGGTTGTAATCTAATCTCTTGGCATGCGAACTCTCAGTGTATGCAGGTTGCCTAGTTTGCAGACTTCTAAAATCCAGATGATGTTATCAAGTTGAGAGGCCCTGGAATCCATATTGTTCCCCCGTGAACGCAGTCTGGCAGCTCTGGAACCAAAATAAGATGTGAAGATTCACATAATCTTTTATATGTCTCCTGCTGCAACTGACTCTCAATCCTTCCACCATACCACTCAACCCTATAATCCTTTTGAAACCCAAAATGTTGTAAATGCACAAACATGAGATCGAAATCTAAAGACCATCACAATTAGCAGAGGTATCATGAACTGTAAAACACAGTTTGTGTGAAGTGTAATATTCAAGAGCAACTCAAGCGACGCCTGCTATTGCGACCTTCACTAGCATTATGATATTCAACATAGAGTGTTAATTGTTTCCCAAGCCCAGGGCTTCAAAAAAACATCAGCCAAATTCATGATCATTCACAAGAATATTTAACCAAATTTGGCTATAATCTAGTTCTGAAATTACAAAAAAAGAGAACCTTATATATTTTTGGCTACATTCAGTTGAAGAAATTTTGTGAATTTTAATTTTTTTTCATACTATTTGAAGCTTGTACTTCATCCAACTTACAATGGACAAGTCATTTTTATTGCTGTCTGTGGATGTGCTCCAAATAACACCATGAAACTGAGTTTGGATCTGTAAATGTGCTCAAGATACAATAGTCCCCAATGGGGCTAATAAAGAAATATGATTAACTTTGATATCATTATCAGGTGTAAAATTTTTTCCAGATTATGGCAGCAATAGCTAGGGTACAATATCACTAAATTGAAATCAATATCAATGACCATTGATATCGATGTTGATATCAAATTGGTTATTTGTCAATAGGGTTACCAATAACAGTATGAAATATCAATCAATATCAAATTGGATACCCATTGGTATTTAATATTGATAACTACGATATCACTAAAATGAAATCAATACAAATGGTTGTTTTGGACCAGTGTTGGCTAGTTATTGACAATTGCGTCTAGGTTACTTTTTAGAAATGTTTTTGGAGACCACACAGGTTATCAATATCAATTTCTTGTCAAGAAGGTTATCAAATAAACCGTTGACAATTTCCTGTTTTCATGCCAGTTATTAGGTTATAAGGTTAAAAAAATGGGAAAAATCTGGCTTAAGGCCTCCCCTCACCTAGAGTTTAGAGTTTAGAAAACTTTGCTATCCCCACTAGAGGATTGTCAACTTGTTCCAACTTCCTGATAAATATTGGCTTTTTTTTCCTTCTTCAATTTGAATTTTCCAAAAGCCAATGAAGCTTAAGTTATTAATTGTTTGATAAATCCTGGAAGAAATCAACCATCTTTTTGTGAATAGTAAAACTCCACTTCACACCCACTTGGAAGAATCACCTTTAACACCATGTTCGTGGCCAATAATTGATTTGTGTTAGGAAAACCCCAAAAGGTTGTGAGATCTACAACATCACATCATGTTGAACGGAGTATTGAAATGGCGACAATCAAGGTAAGAGTACATCCATTAGCAATGTCGATGGAGCATGATAAACACCATCATAATGCATCAACATCACATATTTCACTGTATGGTAAACCTTGGGGGTGGAGGCACTCCCAAAATAAGAGGCCTTGGACAAGGTAAAAACTGTGTGACCTCACATTTTGGGAATGTCCCCGACTTGTGGGCTTTACCCATTGTAAAGCATGAGGTGAAGTCTATATGAATTTAAACATAAGTAGATCATGAGGCATAGGAGGCTTCTTACACGTACTCCTTAAAAGTGATTTAAGATCCTTAAACTTTGGGCAAACACTTAAAAATTAACATCTTATGCCTACAAGTGAAGAGTGGGAAGGATCTTACACCTCAACAAAAAGTTACCATTGGAATTTCATTACGTCTACAATTTCTTGATTTATCACATATCTATAGGTGTAGTGCAAAAAAAAGAGTAGAATAAAAATTTTAAAATAAAAACATTGCCATAGTTCAAGATTTGATTCGTACCAGCTAGCTTACCATTTTTTGGCTTTTTGGGGATTGGTATGGCTTAAATCAGTGTGGGTGGTGCAGGTTTTGGTTTTCTTCAATAACTATCAAATCCAAGTACTGGATAGTACCATTGCAACTTGGACAAATATCTCTCAAATAATTGATTACTTTGGATTCATTTCAACAAATAGAACATTCTTGAATGTTCAATATTCTCCTTCACCAAAAAAATTCATTTGAAAAAGAATTTTTTTTTTCCAAAATTTCTGAAAATAATATAATGATTGTTGAAGCTGCCAAGGTACTATGGTAAATAAGTTTTTAGGAAATTTTCATTTAGGATATAAGGTATTGAGAAAGAAAAGAAGTTTACTAGGGTATTAATTCTGTGGATTCAGCTGTAGTTGCAAATTTGAAGTACATTTGTTGGCCTTGCCTTGGTAGGCAAGGATATTGTGTTTAGATTTATTATAGAGTATAGTAGCTTAAGGGATTTTGGCCCCTAGGTAATAAATAATAGGTCTACTTTTAAATGAGGATTTTTGAAAGAGGATATTTTGGCTTTGTATTGAAACTTGAGATGAGTTATAGAGTGTTCTGATATCTTGAAGGATTTTGATTTCTTTTGGAGGATTTTTTTTGAAGATTATATTTTTGGATGGTGAAATATTTGAATTTCCATAATTCTTCTTTTGCATTAAGATACTTTTTAGTGTAAATGGTAGGAGGTCACAGTGTGACACACACGCTTGTTTATTTTTGGTGGACTGGAGAGCTGAGTCAGTTGTCCCCAAGCAGATCAGAAAGCCTCCTCTCAAGCTTCTGTCAATTAGGAATCAATGTCAACTAGTGTTTGAAAATCTGGTTTCTGTGCTACTTACAAACCCATTCTGTCAGGGAAGAAAAAACTGCAAAACATCCTGACTGCTTCCCAAGCTCTCAGTAAATGAGCTCAACTTGTTTCTCTTCATAAAGAACCCTTCCACTGATCACATGCAGACCACTTTTTACCATTTGCATTAAAAACCTTTTGTGCTACACACCAAGGAAGGCATGCTAAAGAGGTAAGGATCTCAAATCATGTGTAGGTAATTATTTTTGAAAGTTTCTGTATAACACAAAAAACTCTATTGGATCACTGCAGCCTGATATGAGTGAATAATTTCAGGATGGGAGCTTGTCGATTAAGTAGTGGAAACATATTCAAGGAGAGAAATGTGAACAAACTTCACATTTTCAAGGAGATCTCTCTCCTTGAATTATTATGGGGTGGATCCCCTCTTTGTGTGCTTATGTTTGTTCTCGAGTGTATCCTTGACATTTTTAAAACAAGATTTTATACATGAAAATCTTATATATATCATTTCTCATGTCACCAGAATTCAATTTTTTCAAAGTTATAGAATATACATCATTCAATACATAGTTGACAGAACTAGATTTTATTTTATTATTTACAAAATCATGGAGTCAGTTGATTTTTACTACAATAGAACACGTGGCATCACCAGACAAGCATCTTCTTTGGAGTTGAAGTCACCATATCAGGTACCTTGCCAATTTGAAAAACAGACCCTGTGTACTGATGCTAGTCTTGAGAATGTGTACTTTGTATGTTGTAAAAATCAACTTTCATGCTGGTCTTGAGAATGCAGTACTTTGTATGCTCTAAAATCAACTTTCATATTGCCCTTGAGAATGTGGTGCTTCGTATGTTCTACAAACCAACTTAAGGTTGATCAAGAGAATGTGGCACTTCGTATGTTCTAAAATCAGTGTTCATATTGAACTTGAGAATGTGGTACTTTGTATGTTCTAAAATCAACTTTCATCTTGGTCTTGAGAATGTTTAATTTGTATGTTCTAAGAATCAACTTCATGTTGGTCTTGAAAATGTGTACTAAGTTGTATGTTCTGAAATGAACTTTCATATTGCTCTTGAGAATGTAGTTTGCATGTTCTGAAATGAACTTTCATATTGCTCTTGAGAATGTAGTTTGCATGTTCTGAAATCAACTTTCATATTGCTCTTGAAAGTTGAGAGGATACTTTGCATGTTCTAAAATCAACTTTCATATTGGTCTTGAGAATGTGTATGTTTGATGCTCTAAAATCAATGAAATCAACATTCATATTGGTCTTGAGAATGCGGTACTTTGTATGTTGTAAAATCCAATTTCATGTTGGCATTTTCACTGGAAGATTTTGCTTGTCATGATCCTTCTGTCAGTTTTCCAACATTTTGGCAATCTACTGAGGAAGTCAAAAAAGCATGGACAATTGTATCTAGCAATGCTCTTTCATATCAAGGGATTTTGATCACTAGCTGAGCACTTCTCTATCTTGAGTCCAATTTGCAAAATGTCCAGTGGTCAATCTTCATTCTGTTTCTAGGCATGCATGGATTCCTTCTGGCCTGTGAAATTGCTACTAAAACTGAGATGGTCAGAGATTATCAGAGTGAACAAGCTTGATTGAACATTGTGAGGAGGATATGGGAATTGTAATGCATAAAATTTTCAAGCAGCAAGTCTTGCAATTTCAGTAAATCTACTGCAAAGGTTGTGTACCATTACCAAAGAGTAAACTATCCGAAGCTCTATAATTCATGCTTAGATCAAGTCAGACACTAAACAAGTTTGATATCCATGTACATTTACAGCAGCAGTATACATGATCTGTTTCAATGCAAAAGAAATGGCATGATGTTTGGTGGATGTTTATGTCAAGGTTTATTGTTGCAAGAGTCGGGATTTCTCACCATGTCACCATAGCCGTTAAGCCATTGCTTTCCTTTCCTGTCACTATGCTAATCACGAGCAGGCGATATATGTACAGAGAAGTTGCTCTACAGAAGCCAGAATGTCAACCAGCCTCTTCTCCTGATGCAAGTGACATCTCAGCCCTGCAATTTGAAGCACTTCTTGGCTCAAATTTTGCAGACAGAAGGAGGCTCATGTGAAGGATTGTTAATGCAAGCTCAATAATAGTGAAGTGTAAACTTCTTCCTGAAGAGAAGTACTTTCTGATTCAATTGGTTCTGTAGCCTCTAATCCCAGAGAATCAACAAAGCATTCAAGATGGTGCTCTTTCATTTGATTCTTTTTGCAAATTCTTCAGCTGATCTCATTCTGGGGAGGTCTCCAGCACGAAAGCTGCTTCAAATTTCATTGCAAAAATTTGTGAACCATCATTAAAAGACATTCCTTTATGAAATGATTGTTCAGTTCGCTTTTTCATTTCCAAGGCTCAGGTCAGTTTCCAAAAGATTAGCACTTTCACTCCTAGATACAGAGGGACTCTGAGACTGAAGATAGAGAAGTCTGAGGGGAAAGATCCAATGAGTAATTTTGCTCTCAATTTCATCTTTTCTGTTCACTTATCAAGTCCAGGATCATCTCAATAGTGAGCACTTGCAGATGTTTTAATCTGAACGCATTACACATTTTGCATGCTTCATCAAAGTAGGGTGGTTGTTTTGATTTTGCAGACTATTTGATAATGAGGCTAAGGGTGACTCTGAAAGAGGAGGCTTCAGTTGGCTTGTTTCCCAGTTGCTGGTGCCCAGTGAGACCTTAGCAAAAGCTCTCAATCTTGGGTTTTAAGGGTGTATTGGCTTCAGTATTTTGCGCTGATGGAACAAGAAGGATGATTGATCCTTGGTACAGAAAAGTAGTTTTGTTTCTGCTAAATGTCTTGTTTCTGGTTCATAATTTGGGTTAATGTTATGAGTCATCATGATCACTATTCTTTGAGCAACAGAACACCTATAGAATCCAGTTTTGCTACTTATATGAAACTCAAAAGAGATCATCTACACTGAAAATCAAGGAAAATACAAGGTTTGCTTCTTTAAGATTTGAGATGCTCTCTCATTGAATGACAGATTTAAGTTTCCATTGAAGCATATGTAGCATTGAAATGAGTATGTAGCATGACTAGATTGTGATGATAGGGCAATTTACTCATCATCAAAATTATTTGTTAAATTACAATCTGTTTCTTCAAGTGTTGGATCAATGCTTGCATTCCCTCTCACATTTCCTGCCAACTTCTTGCTAATCCTGCTTGCAAGAGTTTGAAAAAAGCAAGTGCATAAATCGCCTGATGGAGATTCTACACACCATAGCTGAACAAGTTGCAATATCAATTGCAATATAATTCTTGCATGTCTCAAGTGCTGAAAAACAACAATAATGATGAGACCTTATGTATGCACTGACAACATTGCGAACTTTTTTGTTTGTTTGCTTTACTTCTATGTTGCATTAATGTTTAGTTTGTCTGTTTTTCTCTCATCTTGTTGTTCATTGCAGAATGGGCTTCTTTGCCTCAGCCCCCCCCCTCAAATAAATGTGACTGAATGTACTTACGCCAGCTTTAGCACCAATTTTCTTGTCTCTTTCATTGTGTCTTTTTATTTATTTATGGTTGCGTTCTTTCTTTTGTTTCTTGTGGTACACTTTGAAATGTATTCATGATTTTTGGTCTCTTTGGTTGTGTTTTTTTCTCCTTGCTTCTGTTTTTTCACTACATTTGACAAATTGTTTTTGTGATTTTGTCTCTGTCTATTGTTGTTTTTTTTTCTTCATTTTTCTGTTAGTTTGGTACTTTAGGAAATTGTGTTTGTTTCTGTACTTCTTTCATTGTTTTTTTTCCTTTGAAAGTATTTGTTGCATTGGAGGAGGGTTACACCTTTGCATCCCAATCTCCTTTGTCTTTCTTTCTTCATGCAATCATGCAAATGGAATTTGTTAGGCATTTAGGAGGGACATTAATGGACAAAGGGAATTGAAGAGAATTAATGGTTTCCATCTTACTCTCAACCCTGAATTGTTCCCCGCACCTTTTGGACTACATAAATCCACTGAAATGTCTTGTTTCTTTCCTATTTACTCAGGGCTGCCATAGTATATCAAGCAATTCCTTATACAAATACTAGGATTAGTTCTTTTTCCAAGATGTGCAAAAAAGCTCCAAATCATCTTAGTGGTCTCTTTTTCTTTGAACAAATCTATCTTCATTTGTTTTTTTTAACATGCATTTTCTTTCTCCATCTTCTATCTTATTTTCTTGGCATTTATCTTATCAATTTGTTGGGTGTTCGTTTGTGATTTTATGTTGTTCTATGTTGCTATTGGTCTATTTTTCAAATGAATCCATTGTGAAGAGAAAAAGAACAGTCCACAGAGGAGCGCAAAAAAGTGTTCAACCCAACCTGCTACTGGTATTAAAAAACTCCGGGTTGTTGTTTGCCATCATGCAATATTTGTTTGGCTATTGTTTTGCAGCTCAAAAATTGCTCTATACACCATTTCGAAAGAGCTATTTGATGTTGCTTCCTATATGACGTTGTTGGGGAGGTACAGACCCTTTACTACTACATTTTAGCTTTGCCAAGTTTTGGGTTTAGGGTTGAAGGGTACTTTGAGAAAACCATCTACAGGCCATTATGCACATGGATTGCTTGTGGCAAGAGAGATTCTTCCTTAATAGGGTTTTATGGAGACAATAATATGAGTGGAGATTTCAAATATCCGTTTGTAGACTTAGATAAGTTTTGACATTATGGCTATTCCAAAGTTTTGTTATATATAACAGATGAATGTGGACATTGTTCTACTTGAATGAAGAATTTGAAAGGCATAACTGGGTAATTGCCATGAGAGAACTGCAAAGTGGATTTTTCAGGTTGGCAACTATGCCAGTCGAGAAGTATCTAATGTCTTAAATCGTCTAATATTCCCTCTTGTATAATTGGTGATTTGTTGAATTTCAGCTTCCCGGAGTCCAGATGGGGAACAACACATTGCATATAGCACAAATGACATGTGAATTCCATATTGTTGCCCATGCATTTTTCATCTTATTTTTTCTAGTGAATCTTTGCAACTTTGAAAATTTGAAAAAAAGAATAAATGGATGCCTGCAGCTTTTGTCGGGTATCTCTTTGCATAAAGTTAGAAAAACTTCTCTAATGTCCTTGTGAAAGAGGATGGATGGTTTATTGCCAACCAACATAGATCCCTTGTTTTCCAAACCTTATTTACCATTCCCCACTACCATTTCCATATTCGTACTTAAGCTTTTTTTCTTTTTTCACTAGCAAGGTGATGAGATATTTGGCCTAGAGTTTGAGATTCTAATCATTTTGTGTTGCTAAGTGTACTTGTTTTCTTTGAAAGTATTTGATGTAAGCCGAATGATCACCTAAAACAATGCAAAGTTTTGCAAAATTCTAGCTTTTGTTGGAAATGCAAATGCTAGTCATGCAATTTTGAAGCAATATGTTTGGTGTCATTTGTCTAAGCTGAGCTGAGGACAAATTGAATTTTTTTTCTCTAAAGCTTCCAGCCTAGAGACGTTGCAGAGAACTTCACCAATAATCAAAGAATTTACAAGAGGGGTGTGTCACATTGTGGCCTTGCCATTTACATTTAAAAGTATCGTTGATTGCAAAAGAAGAATTATGGAAACTCAAAATATTTCACCATGCAAACATAAAATCTTCAAAACATTCTCTAAATGAAACCAAAATCCTTCAAGATGTTATAACTCTAAATATCAAGTTTCAACATGAGCCAAAATATCATCTTTCAAAAAATTAAAAAAAAACCAAAAAAAAAAAAAAAAACTCAACAACAATGCTACTACTGACAGTCAAAGTCTTGGGGACCCAAAGGAAAAATGATGTATGTTATTAAGAAGTGAATGCTTTGAGGAACTTGACTGACCATGTTTTGTCCTATTCCGCTGTTGTTATGTCTGACCGAAGATCTCTAGCAAGTTAGCAATTTGTAATGGGCATGTAAGTTTTTTTTTACTTCCAAGATTTGAGAATGCTCACAACTTCACACATTTGCTTTTCTCTGAGTAGCCATTGCACCTGTGTAGAAGAGTATGTGTAGCTCTTTAAGTTGAAGAAGGGTGTGAAGGCAAAAGGGTGGTTAAATAGTACTCTTTTCAATACAGAACAAACAACTGGACAGTGGATATGGATGAACAAAAGTTTTGTAGTTTGGGCCACAATAAACCAGGATGAATGGTAAGTGGTCAGGAAACAGTTTTCTGTTGGGTTCCAGTTCCCTAGCTAACCATGGTGGTTAGCTCAGATGCTTTTTTTTTTTTTCCCCTACCTACTAACAACCCACAAGGTAGGAAAGGTTGTTAGTAGGTAGGTAGTAAAAACAGCCCTTAACTATGAATAGACCATTTACTTACCTAGTAATTACCTGTTTTCCTACCTACCTATCTACCTAGAGAGGAGACCTATTTCCTACAGAATTGGTTACCAAGGTGAAACCAAATGTTAACTCCACGTTGAGGTTCATCCACAACTGAGTAATAATGGGCATCCGTTGGATGGTGTGCTGGTTTACTGTGGCCGTGCATTAGGACTAAAGGTATATTATACATGGCATTTCAACAAACAAGGGTGCTACTACTGGACCCTCTCTAGAGACAAAGACTTACAATGGTCTAAGTTAGTTTAAGTGCCATGAAAAAACATCCAGCAATTTAGGATCTCAATTAACACTTAACCCTAGTAGCATTTAAACATGATATAGGATCTCAATTAGCACTTAACCCTAGCATTTAAACATGATATAGGATCCCAATTAACATGTAACCCTAGCACATAACCTAGTATAGGATCCCAAATAACAATTAACCCTAACATAAAACAAAATATAGGATCGCAACATATAACACAATCTATAGTTGCCATAGATAGTTGCCATATATTAAACCCTTTTAATATGCTTCTTACTTTGTTGATCTAATATGTAATTGTGGCTTACCAATAGTAATGTTGAAGCTATTGGTGACAACAAAGAGCCCAAGTTTAACACAAGAGCTACATTGAGTTGCTTCTTGTCATTTGTGTTAAATGAATGGTAAGTGTAATTAGGTCCTCATGCATAAAGTGATGAGGTGTGAAAAAGTCGGCATTGTGAAAATTGTGAAATGAACTTAGTTTCCTCGTTTTTTTAGAATGTTGTATTTGATGTGAAAAATTTGGAACCATATACAATAACAATGGGGCATGTTTATCTAAGGCAAAATGAGACAATTTGACACATTTTTTCTTTGGAGGTGGACAATGCTCATTGAGCAAACTTGTTAACTTCATTGTTTCTTGGTTTGGGTTTTGTTCTACCTTTCTTGTACTCCTTATTTAGGTTTTAGAGTTAAAAGATGAAAGAAAAACATGTAACGAGGAATGAAGCATAAAGGAGAGGAAACAAAATTCAATTGTAATGAAAACTTAATGAAACACATGAATAAAATGAAAGTGCCGAAAAAGAATACATTTTGAAAATCAATACTGCAATAAAATGAGTGTGAGTGAAATGAACAAAACAAACAATATGAGGAATCATTGGAAGGAAATACACTACAAAGGTTCTATAATTAAGTATGAAATACAAATTAGTTTAGAATTGGGTTGTGTACAGAAACTTGTGCTGGAATAATCTTTATATGTAAATGGTCTTGAGTTATGTAAACACTAAAGACCTTCGTATAAGCTCGATTCACACTGAGATGGTAAAGAGGGTGAACTAAAAGAAGAAACTAACCTTAATGCTATTCCATTTGCTCAAAATCTGACTTGGCAATGACATGGCATTGTGGTTAAGAGGAGGATATATGTGTTGGATTATCTTCTTAACCCTAGGAGTAAATACCTTCATTTTTTTCTAGATTTAGATTAAGTTAGGGTTGAGTGAGGAGGTTAGTTGGACCCCTTGATTTCAAAAGGTTAAAATATTACTCCCTCATGTTCCCAAGAGCTTCAAAATGTTGTTCTCAGCAATATACTCTCTTTTTCATGTGAGAGGGCACCTGGAATGGTTGGAGATGTTGGGGGAAATTGTTGGGCAACCTGAGTAAAACTTTCCCAATCTGCCCAAAACTTTCAGACACCTTGGAAACATTTTTGTCAGGGTTTTTTTTGCTAATTGCCTTCAATTTTTGACTAGCATAGAAAACTTTTAATCATCTTTCCATCTTGCATGAGAATTTGGGCAGAAATGGGACCTTTCCAACCTTTCCACCTTTATACCCAAAATTATTGGGCAGAATAAAAATCCCCAATCTGCCCCACATTTTATCAGACATCCAGTGGAAAAAAAAAAACAGGAATTTTCTTCGAGCATCAGGGTTTTTCCAGAGTGCCAAAAGTTTTGGGCACAAGTGAAATTTCTTTCAGCCTTTATAATCTGCCCAACATGATAGGGCAGAAAAAAATTCCAAACTGCCCAATTGTTTTTTTGAGTACCATAAAATTTTGGACAGCATGCAAAAAACATTTATAGGCTACCCTAATTTTTGACCAAACATTTTACCAAAAAAAAAAGAAATCGCCTAAATGCAAACAGTTCAGCATAAGATTAAATTAACCCCATCATACTATTTTATCTATCCCCTTTGTGTGAACAAAACATGGATTAGTTTACTCCTTATATTTTTGTCATTTTAACCCCCAAATTAAAAAAAAGACTTAAATAAAATAAAAATACCCCTAATAACCGTAGGAGTGAATGCAACTTTTAACCCCCAAAATTAAAAAAAGAGTTAAATAAAAAAAAAATCCTTACTAACCCTTGGTGTGAACATCCAGCCTTAGTGGTAGAACCGTGCATGTTATAAGACATAATTGAGTTCCGCTTTGGGCATTACAAAGCCTATAAATTGAGGAGATTTTTTATTTAATTTTTTTCGCATGATGCCCATGAGAAAAAAAAAGAGGCGGGGCATTTCAAAAAATGGAATATACACGTCCCATTTTTTGAAATGCCTTGCAAGAGATTTTTCGCTCTGTAAGTGTACCTCTAAATACACTTTAAAAAAAATCTCAAAGGTTTTAATGGGTTTTTTTACAGCACTTTTGCAGGTTTTCTTCTAGGTACATGAAGCAAAAATTTCTTAATTTATTTTGGAACATGGGTGATCTCGCAAAATATTTTCTCGTTTGCTGCCCGTATATGGCAGGCTCTTTTACTCCTACAATGGGCATTATGAAAAAAAATGTTATCCTCCTTGTACACATGAAAATATATGCCCGGAGGGGGGCTTGGTTTTGGCAATTTGTAAAGCTCAATTTGAAGGTGAAGCTTTATGAATGTTAATGGCCTTCAAGGTGGGTGTTCCCCAAGGTAAGTACCCCTTTTCTTTGAGGGGAAATTTCATGCTAAGAAATGACCAAGCTAATAGTAGTAAAAGGCTTTTACACATAACTATTGAACAATGAATAAAATCTGAAGGTTTCACATGGGAAAAAAAAAAGAAAAAGTGGAATATTTCAAAATATTGTTTACTTTTTGTTCACAATTTTTTTCTTAATTGAGAAAATATTACTTGAAAATTTAAACATTTTCAAAATAACATAATTTAGTGTCAAAGCTACAAAGGTAATATGGTAGGCCATGGATGAACAAGTACATACACTCGGACCATGGTGAAAGCCCCAATTTCTTTTGGGTTCCTTCTAAAATGATGATAGATAATCCTATCCCTAGATCCAATCAGGGTCCCCGAGTTCAAATTTAACATTTCCTGCCTTAATTGTTCGTTGTAAGAGGCCTTACTCAAGAAGGTGAAGGTACCACCGGTGTAGTTGCTGGTTCACCCACCCCTGGACTAAAGGTCGCACTCAAAATGAAGCACATATGATGAAGATATAAATAATTGTTCGATCATACGCAAGGTGATCGGTGATGGGTCAATTTACTCTAGTACAAGAAAAACCGTGGAAGGATGTTACATGATTGGTAAATCCATCTACCTTCGGGTCAGGATCAAGTACAACAAATTTTTAATGTATAATCCACAAAAGTCCAAAACAATTTTTACTCCCTTCATATGTTGAACTCTTCATAGCGAAAAGGGGATTTAAAAAAAAAAAAAAGGTTGAATATTTCAAAATATTGTTTACTTTTTGTTCACAATTTTTTTTTCTTAATTGAGAAAATATTACTTGAAAATTTCAACATTTTCAAAATAATATAATTTAGTGTCAAAGCTGCAAAGGTAATATGGTAGGCCGTGGGTGAACGAGTACATACACTCGGACCATGATGAAAGCCCCAATTTCTTTTGGGTTCCTTCTAAAAAGATGATAGATAATCCTATCCCTAGATCGAATCGGAGTCCCTAAGCTCAAATTTAACATTTCGTGCCTTAATTATTCGTTGTAAGAGGCCTTACTCAAGAAGGTGAAGGTACCACCAGTGTAGTTGTTGGTTCACCCCTCGACTAAAGGTCGCACTCAAAATGAAGCACATATGATGAAGATATAAATAATTGTTCGATCATACATTCGCAGGTGATCGGTGATGAGTCGGTTTACCCTAGTACAAGAAAAACCGTGGAAGGATGTTACATGATTGGTAAATCCATCTACGTTCGGGTCAGGATCAAGTACAACAAATTTGTAATGTATAATCCACAAAAGTCCAAAACATTTTTACTCCCTTCATATGTTGAACTCTTCATAGCGAAAAGGGGATTTAAAAAAAAAAAAAGCCGCCAAAACTCGCCACAAATGCAACCGTACATTTATGGGGATAAAGGTGGTTAGTAGTTAGTACTCACTCACCTATTTACAAACTTGGGCTTCAGGTTGCTTCGCACTATTAGCGATGATCAATTGACACAAGGTCAATATATTAAAATATTTAAAAGTTATTTAAATAAATTATGTAAGAAATTATTGTTACCAAAAATTGGTAATCCATGATCATATAGATTGCACATGAAATTATTCCATTTTCATTCATTTTAAAATATGAGATTTAATTTTCACTTGCTAAAGCATTATTGTTTGTAACACCTCTTCTTTTTAAATGTTTTTCATTATTTTCAGATTCAATTTTTTTGGGGGCCTTTCAAATGTCTGTCCCCCAATGTTTTTCTTATGTTTTCCCATTCATTTTTGGTTCAAAAACGTATACAATTAAAAATACTTTCACCCTCGTGCTCATAATCCTCACTATGTATTTCTTTGTGTCCTCCAACATTATGTCCAACACCTTCAATCCTCAATGCATTGCTTGAAAAAAAATTAAATTTATATTCAACTTAATACATTCGGTGTCTTCAATGTGCCTTTCCAACATCCTTATTATTGTTTGTTCTCGTTTTATCTTTCTTTGTTAGCATTTTTAATTTTTGGCTTTAAAAAATAATTTTTTTTGTCATTCTTGGTATTGACAAAGCTGAAGTCATTTTCAAACTAAAACACATTGATCTGAATTTATGACTAAAGATGTTCAGATTTGGAATTTTTTTGTTTAGTTGACATCCCATCTCGAGACCTTTCAAGACCTTGGCTTAGCAACAAGGATAATAATGGTTAAAAGCTCAAAAAACTTTGAATTGATGGGTCAAGTCTCCACCAATTATTAAAAATATCAAAGTTAAAAAAGGCAATATATTCAATTATGGTGAAAATAATAATAATTACAAGGGCAAAAAAATGTTTACCTATTTCAAGGAAAGGGTGGTTAGAAGGGACAAAATAAAAACTTTAGCCCCAAAGCCATGTGTGGAGGTGATATTAAAAAATTGTCAAATGCCACTTCTTGTTAAATATTAATGAATTTGACGTTTAGAATGAGTTTATCAAATCTAATTAATTTCATAAACATAACATTGGTAAAAATAATGCAAGCTTGTCAACTTTGACCAATTTTTTTGATGGATATCTCATTTTGATGTCGATTTGAATATTTTTAAATTTTTATTATCAAAAGGTGTCCACTAAAATATTACCAAAAGAAGTTGAAATTTAATGTTTTTATGTTTTCATATGTAATTTAATTAATAAAAATATATATTTAGAATTATTCCATTATTATTAAGTTTTATTATTAAATTGAAATACCAAAATATTTGTTGCTATTTTTTTTGATAAATCAGTTTTTTAAATTAAAATTATAATGCACTTTCATATTGATTTATTGGTAAATTTAATTTTCAATACAAGTAAAAGTCTACCATCATGTTAAATTCAATGTCACAACATGTTGGAATTTCAACATTATGAAAATTAATCAATATCAAATTTAATAAAAAATTATGAATGTAAAATGTAATGTAGTGGTTGAAATACACAAATACATGTTTTTTAAATGCTGAAATTTAGAATATCTAAGTTGCAAGTTGCAATCTTGATGTATAGGTCAAAAAATTTAATCATAATTTAGCATTCATCTTTCAAAACATATATAATGTATTATTTAACAGGCCATCAAGTTTTAAAATGTAATTGTTGAATGAAAATATGAAACAAAAATGCGCTTGAATGTGAATTAGACACTTTTTAATAACAACATGCATAAAAGGAATTTCAAAAATTTCAAAACCTTGGTGTGATACCTAGTGATGCTAGGTTGAAAAACATATGATTTATGATTAACATGCAATTGATTTAACCAAACTATCAAATCTTTGAGTAATGTAAAATTTGAAATAAAAAAACTAAACTTTGAACATGTTTTTTTCTAACTACATAAAAAATGAGAAAAAAATTTGATCAAAAAATCAATTTTAAAAAATCAATATTTATAGTTAAAAAAGTCTTGACCATTTCAATTTGGACCCAATTTGCAAGTATTGATCAATTGTCCACAAACTAAATGACTTCTTAACATTTTTCTTTTTTGGGTTGCTTTTGTTGCTATCTTTTTTTCTTCTTGTAAAGCTCCCATGCCAACAAGTCATTCGTCCTCACATGAATTTAATTTCATTAATAACATATAACCCCTACAACATTTTCATGTGATGCGAAAAACACACATGATTTAATATCTTCATAATATTTCATGATTATTTAAATACTTTTCATTAAGGTAATACAAAGATAGATTCAACACATGTTAGTATAATAATTTATGTTTAAAAAAATTTCATGTCAAGAATATAATATTCTTGAATATTAGAAATGACGAGGTATTTTACTTCACAAAATTTTTTTTTTGAAAAAATAAAATTGAAAATTATAATTTTCTTTTGTAAATAATGTAATTAGTTTCAAAGATGCGAAAGTATTATAATAATATATACATTGTAAATTTAAAAATGATATCCATGT
>Ga0209208_10001242_pt1 | contig 35678 bp, 28 predicted proteins | sample S1TSphfallax_3_FD_187694 | JGI IMG/M metagenome (GOLD analysis project Ga0209208, IMG submission 187694) | Host-associated microbial communities from peat moss isolated from Minnesota, USA - S1T2_Fd - Sphagnum fallax MG (SPAdes) (version 2) | ecosystem: Host-associated > Plants > Peat moss >...
CATAGTTATGTTGTGCAAGATTGGTGTCAAATACCATTGTTGTTGAATGTCCAACAAATGCTTTCTAGATGCTAATATTTTGACATTGTTGATTATGAATTTTTTGATGACACAAGGTGGTTTGAAATAAAAGGAACTTATTGCAAAGCTAATTTTTTTTGGTGTTGATGGGGTCAACACCTTTCGAGGCCTTAAATTTGGAGTTATAGTTCAAATCCAACGTCAATATTCTCCTTTTGTCACTAGTGTACATTGTATTGTTCATTGGACAAACTTGGTAGTACAAACATTCTCAATCCTACCTTTGGTTTTTCTCATTAAAAGTCTTTTGTGGTGTATTTATGCTTATTTCAACCACAACCCCAAGAGACATTTGGAATTTGACAAATTAGCAAAAATCACAAAAGCAAAGGGCAATTAAATATTATGAAACATCAAAAGTAGGTGGATATCCATGTTTAATCCTATCTTGCATGTGTTGTCTAAATATCACATTTTTTTCATGAAAGTGCCATTAGATGTAGCCATAATAACTTCTACCAAATCTAACTTATGTTTGTTGACTGATATTGAGATGTTGTTAAGGTTGAATGTTGTTCTGCCATTGCTGGAGGCAATGCATTCTTTGATCAAATTTGCACAACTACGAGACATGTTTGTGTGTGATTTTATTGCAATAGTCAAGATTTTTGAAGGGGATGTATATTGGATGTATTGTGACATCCATTCCTTTTTCCAAGGTGATGTGTTTATGGATTTCCAAGCCTTGATTGATTATGTTCATGAAACCATAAATCTTCATTAGATTACTGATCTAAATACATGAACATATCATTTCATTTGAATTTGCTAACCAACATATTTGGGCCACATTTAAAAATCAAATGGGGGCATTTGGTTTTGTTACAAGACTTGTTTTTGTAGAAATGGTGCCATATGTGAAAAGACAATGTGAAGAAACTATTGGTTAACTTATTATCAATTTGCAAGGTCAATTCTTAGCCGAGAACTTGATGGATGCATTTGGTATTGTGTACCCACAATATTGGTTACTACTAGAGCTGAAAACAAGGTTTGTTGTTCACTTTGCAATTCTCAAAGATGTTTTTTGCTAACCTAAGAAGTTAAGGCTAGATGAATTATGGGTTCTAGGATTGTTTTCAACCACTACTTTTGACCTACAAATATCTCTTTTTGTCATTACCATGAAGAACAATCTTAAGTTGGTGATGCGAAAACCTTTTGATGTGAACCCGCTTACCAAGTTGTGGAAAACATTTTTTTCATCACATACTTGTAGAAAAAATCTTTGAGTACATCAAATTTGCTAAACTTGATGTTGTACAAGTTATTGGTTTAGTGGAAAATGAAAGGTGTTTTTCTACATTCACCTTCGTGAAAACAAAATTACTGAATAGACTGACTACACATTTGGAGTTAGTCATTTGGATGTTTAGCCAAAAGTTTTTCACATTGCAAGACTTTCCTTTTTAAAAAACAATTCAGAATTGGAAAAATAATAGAACTTGGTATGGAGTCTAAATCCTACCTAAGTTTCACATTCTCCTATTGTATCCCGATTCCCTGAGCTTCACCCTTTTATTTTATTTTATTTGCAATTTGGTTAGATATTAGAATGTTTGGTTTTATAGCTTCACCTCTTTGTTGGCCCATCAAAGTTTTGACCTGGTGGGGTTTTTGGCTATTTCTGATGGCAACTGCAACTTTAGTTTTGAGCTCAATCATGGCAATTATAACTTGAGTATTGATGGTGAAGACAAATGAGTTGTCCTTTGTTTTCATGTTTCATGCTTTTTGGGTTATGGAGATTCCCCAAACCTTCAACCAACTCCCTTTTGGGCCTTTTTTCAATGTGGATTTGTTTTCATGATGAACTAACATTTTCCTTTTGTGCAGGTTAGGCTATGTGTTGCAGTGGGCAGGGCCTTTAGGGGTTGGGGTTCAATTCCCTCATATAGCTTCGTTTTTACAAATTGGAAATTAAAAGTCACATAAGATTTGATAAAAACTTAAAGTTTGTAGTTCCAGAACTTACATTAAAAAATTCTCCTTTCTCAAATGAAAATTGACAAAGTGATTTCCTTACTCGCTAAAAAATTACACATTTCCTTGCCATGTACCTAGATAATTCAACATTAAGTAATCCATGTGGCAATTACAAAACATAAAAGAGACTGCCATGTAGCCAACTTAACTATCTAAAAAAAATCGAAAAAACAAAACACTGCTGTGGATGGTCACCACTTTGGCTACATCACAAAATTGAGAAAAAAAAAGATGCTACAAAAATATAGAGTCATGAATCAAATGATACATATCTGTGTTGCTTGCAACTGAATTGCATTTACAATAAATGTTGAGTTTACACTGCATTCTGAATCATTGGTCCTGTTGTACTTCTTGGGAATTGACGAATGTAACTAGTTATTATTATACTGAAATACTTCACACTTTGCTCACTACATTGCTAAGTATGTGTTAAACTAGAATGTAGCTGAAATGTCTAGCAAGAGCATTGTAGCCGAAAGTAGCTGACATATCTACCAAGAGCTGAAACTACATTGCAAATGCCAATTCACCTGCAGGCACAGATTTTGTCACACCACTAAAACCAAATTACTATCTGTGAGAGCTAATAATAACTAGCAAGAAAATGGTCACCCCTCCCAAAAATTGCCAACTCTCATATGGGGAACTCAAACTCTCTGGAGTCTGCGTGTGTCAAATTGAACCAGGGAAATTAGCCTACAGAGGTCATCAGATCAGGAAAGAAAAAAGTACAAAAGAGTTTTGGTACACAAAAGAAATTAGTACATCTTTTTCTATGTGGTAGGACTATGGTAACAACAATAAAACTCAACTATAACAAGCGGCTGGCTGGCTGGCTTATCTTTGGAGTAATGGCTCTGCTGCCTGCCCTCCTTACCACAAATTCAAACCAACCAGCCACAAACAGTTCAAAATAGGAAATGTTTCCATGAAGTTCCCACAGAAATGAAACCCACAGATCAGAACAATGCAAGTTTTTTTTTGGGGGTCAATTTTGTGATATCCAAAACCTTCCAAAAATTTAACAAAATTAGTCGAATTTACACTAGGAAAAAAGAAACTAATTTTTTTCCCAAATTTTTCCCCAAAAATTTTCAAAAAAGATTGGCTCTTTTGGTAAGCAATGGTGTTGCTTTTTTCAATTTTGTGAGGCCTATTGGTCTGGCAATCATCCATACGAGGACTTAACCAAATTTGGCTACAGGTCAGAGAGGAAACTAGAAACATTTAAGAATCTTGCTATACTTTGGCAACACTGCTGGAACCTACTGTCTAAACTTTGGCAATTTAAAAAGAATCCTCTTAATTTGGTGACTTTGGGCCAATCCTCCCCTGCCCTGCCCCAAAAAAAGACAAGCCTTTGTATGAATCACACAGGCTTCTTTTTTTTTCTTTGGGTCACCAGGATGCAAAATTTCACCAACAAAAAATACACTCAATTTCTTCAAAATGTAAAAGCCCAAGTGATAATTAACAGAAATCATTTCTGTAAACCACCGCAAGGTTTTTATTCTTTGCATTTAAAAAAGTCCTTTCTTGCATTCAAGATCCTTTGTCAAATGAAGGGAGACCTTCCACATACAGAAAGTGCTTCCATCTGTGCCAAAAACCTTGACAAGCTTTATGCTGGCGGAAGGGCCTTCTCGAATATTCGGACCTACGCCCTGAGGCTAAGGCCCCTCAAATTCCAGAATGCCCCCTAGGGAGGTGCCTAACTTCCCGGATACATAGTCTCTCTCAGAGGCTGCCAATTGAGGAGAACAGCAGCAGCCGCCGCCGCCACGAACCTAACTGCTCTTTCATGCTTCCTTCGCTTCCCTTCCCTTCCCCCATAGCCCAGTAGGGGTGTACCCGCGTGTGAGGACTCGGGCGGCTGGCTGGCTCGCTGCCGTAGGACAGGCACCGCCTCGTCCGTCCCCCCGCTGCTCATGACCGTTGTTGCCACCCGTTAGCTCACTCCCCTTCCCCTCCCCCTCCCCCTCCCCCTCCTTGCTTGTATATTATTTACTGTGCGTCTCGACAATCCAAACCTCATCGCTGAATTCTCGCCACCTTCGCTCCTGTTCCCAGTTCGTCTTTGTGATTTCCTGCTTCGGCCTTGGCCTGCTTCTCTCTCTCTTTTTCTCTCTCTCTCGTGTTGCTTTCAGTGGCCCGCATTCTCTCTGCGTTCAGACTCTCTTCCGCGGCTGTCGTTTGTTTTTCTTACGCTTTTGTTATCGGTGGGTTCTTTGCAGCCTCTTCTCATAGTTTGCCCTTGTTTTGTCTTCATTCACGTTGTCGTGTCCTTTTTGTTTCTGCTAATCTCAATATGCTCGTAGCCTTGGTCCAAAGGGAACAAGTCTGTAGTTTGGGGATGCGAGACTCGGGAGAGCAGATGTTGTTAAGGACTGAGCACCATGTCTTGCTTTCTCGACTTATTACGTTGGTTGTATTGTGGAGTAGTGTTGTCTGACATGTAATGTTTACTGATGTCTATTCTTCGTCTGTGCAGCAGGTGTGGAGAAGAAGGGGTCAAGAGCGAGCGGGGCCGGAAAAAGAAGTTTGGTGAAGATGAGGACCTCTCCCTTGAGGTGTTCTGGGGTGAAGCTCGCGATGGTGGCAGTTTTCCTGCTGTGTGCCGCTACGGCAGCAAGGGCGCAAAACATTACACAGATTATGGCAGCCTACCCGCGTTTCAGCACTTTTTCGAGGTTGCTCAGCGCGACGGGAGTGATCAATGAGGTCGAAAGCCGCAAATCTCTCACGCTTCTGGTTCCCTCTAACTCTGTACTGGACCCCGTGGTGGCCGCAAACGGCAACCTGACGCTCTCGGAAGTCGGAGACGTGATAAGGTACCACGTCTTGTTGCAGTATCTCGACGTCTCGGAGCTGCAACACATCGGCAATTCCTCAATGCTGGTGACAACACTATACCAGACCACAGGGAGAGCCGCCAATGAAGACGGGTTCGTCAACGTCACTGATGCCGCAAACGGTGCTGTTCTCGTCGGTCCACCCATTGCCGGAGCTCCAATGCAAGCAGCTATCTTGACCAACATCACGCAGATTCCTTACAACTATAGCCTGTACGAGATCAACGGCGTTCTGATTCCAGTTGGCCTCGCTTCTGCTCCTCCAGCAGCTCCAACTCCTGCCCCTATCCCAGCTCCAGCTCCAGTTCCAGTTTCTGCAGCTCCAGTGCCTGTACCGGCAACAACAACAGCTCCAACTCTGGCTCCAAGCATCAGTCCGGTTCTCACTCCAACTCCTGCGACGGCCTCACCCACGCCGACTCCTACTGCAGCAGCTCCGTCTCCCATTACAGCTGCACCAACGTCTACGTCTACTCCAGTACCTTCAGCCGCACCCATTATTGCACCTGTTGTTGCTTCACCGCCTGCTCCCCCGACATCGCCAGCGGAGGCACCTGCAGCTAGCCAGAGTACTCCTCGACCCAGTGGAGCTCCTGTCTTCCTGCGGCCCACGTTGTATACCTTTGCACTCTGTGGGGTCCTGATCACTCTTGTACTTGCCCTGTAGCATACAGACTAGTCTTTCGAGCTTTTCAGATCTTGCGAAGTGTATAGGCCTGAAGATACATTTTTTTGATTTTGGTTTTTTTTGGGAGGTTTTTCATCATTCATTTTATCATTTGGTTGAGAGCTATCTTGCTTGCCCATGGCCGGGAGACTAGTGTGGATTCTACAACACCAAGTGGCAGGAAAAAAATTTATGTCTCTGATTACAGCACACATTTTGCACCACAAGTTCTGGGATGCAGAAGAAGACTTCAGTCGGCAATGACATTTTGGGATCTTATTGAGTAAAGCTTGTTGTTGGATTTGCATCATCAGGATAGTAAGAAACAGTTACTGTTTCCTTCTGATTGAAATGTCTGCAACATGATGAGCCCAACCGAAATGCACATGGGTGAGCTTTCTCTTCATTCATGTGATCTTGTGTGTACAAATGTTATGGTAAATACATGATCATTACCATACATGGTACTCATGTTGTTCAAACCAGCTCAGGGTACATTTCTTCTATCTTCAACTTTGTGCTTTCCTTTTTGCTTCATGTTGCAGATATTTACTACCTGATCATCTATTGTACCTCAGGTAAATTAAATTCAATGCTGGTTAATTTAGATTGTAAATCCCCAGAACTGAGATATTGCACAGAAATGCCTAATTTAGCTGACCATTCTGCAGAAATTGAGGGTAATTGGTAGCATAAGGGAATCAAGTAAAATTCCTGTTGCAGCCAGTTGAGTTGGAAGAAAAGTTGAGCATTGTGATCGCAATTGAAGATCAAAATATATGAACAACATATGTTTGTTGTACTCAGGAAGAAGTTTTGAAGAACAGATGCTTTCTATTTACATGCAAACTCTACCTACCCTGAAAACAGGTCACCTACTCAAGGGGCATCTGTTTTCAGGGTAGATTGTGCATTTTTCTACTTACATGACGCAATTTCCAACCAGTTGATGAACCTTCAGAGAACCTAAACCCTAAACCTGCAGTGTACATTTCTATTCCATTGCTAGCTAGGATGGAGGAACAAGTGTGCTAACTTGCTCTCTCAATTACGAAGAGGTTTTTATGGTTGTAGAACAAAGATTGTAGAAACTTGCATAGCATTGGAAGAACGAAGAATTTGGCAATCAAGCTATAGTTGGCAAGTAAATGGGTGGATAAACAAGGTGAAAGTGAGTTAAATAGCCAATGCACATTTGACCAACTAAGTTAGATACTTAATTACTTTTTAATTATCATCTTACCTACTTACGTAAGTTGAATTATATAAAATTGAAATTGTCAAATAAAAATATTGAAAATTGTCCACTACTTATGAAGTTAGAAACCAATGTTTTAAGCTTAATAACGAAAATTTCAAAATTAAATATATTTACAACCTATGTTCATACTTAGGGTTTCAAGCTAGGTAGCTTAGTATGATTAAGCTACCACCTAGCAACATACATCTTTAAATCTGTCAACTTATCATTATTATTATATTTTTGACCAATCAAGTGATATATTGTTTTGTTAGTCAAAATGACCATGTAGTCACAATGAATATGCTAAAATCAACTTGTCCAAAATGACAAGGATTTTTTTTTGGAATGATTTCAAATTTAGGTTAAAGAAGGTGTAGCAGTTTCCCTTTCAAAACTCATTCAATACTACAATATATGCTCAACAACACATGCCACATTCCTATATCATACCAAAGTTTTATTAAGATCATTTTTCAACTCAAGAAAAAAATCAACTTATAGAAAAGATATTTTTAATGAAAATAAGAACCCAAAAATTAGCCATATTCAAAAAAAGATCAACAACACCAACAAATTGGTAGACATGTTATAATAGGTTCTAATAGGTAGCCAACAATATTATAGATGGATACTTGATTTTTTTTACTTTCATATCTCATTTATAACCAAATTTGATTAAATTTTCTTGAACTTGACAATGATCATCAATTCCACTCCATTAAAAATATATATAATAAAAAAACACACAAATTTTCTAGACCAAATTGGTACATAACCATTCCTTGGGAAATTTTCAATGCTATGATTGGCTATTTGGTCACAAGTTACAACCCGTGACCTATTATAGATAATGTCTTGTTAATGTGGCATCATACAATTGGATAAGAGCTCCCTAATGATATCACATACCATGTTTTTTTTGGACATTTTTGTAGGTCCTTAATTATTTTTTGCACAATCATTTATGGTTAGTTAAACTTCATAACTCACATTTTCATGTGTCTTATAATCTATAAGTTGGGTGCTTTTGTATAATTAATTATGTTTGGTAATTGATTTGATTGTGCTATTTGCCATGAATAATCTTGATGTTAATGCACTTCAACTATTCATGATAACATGTGGGTTCTTTCCATTACCTATCCTTACATTTTGACCTTTGAAAGACAAGGTACCATATATTGGGTTCTAATCACCAATAGTCATTAATAAAATAACCATCAATAGTCATAATATAATATTAATTAATAATCACCAATATCCACCAATAGAATATCCATCAATAACCATTAATAAAGTAGCTACTAATAATCATTGATAAAATAATCACCAATAGTCATTTATAAAATAATAATCAATAGCTATTAATAAAATAGTCACTAATAGCCATTAATAAAATAACCACAATAGCCATTAATAGAATAGTCACCAATATCCATTAATAGAATAGTCACCAATAAACATTAATAAAATAGCCATCAATAGCCATTAATAAAATAACTAGCAATATCCATTAATAGAATAACCAACAATAACCATTAATAGAATAACCACCAGTAGCCATTAATAGAATAACCACCAGTAGCCATTAATAGAATAACCACCAGTAGCCATTAATAGAATAACCACCAGTAGCCATTAATAGAATAACCACCAGTAGCCATTAATAGAATAACCACCAGTAGCCATTAATAGAATAACCACCAGTAGCCATTAATAGAATAACCACCAGTAGCCATTAATAGAATAACCACCAGTAGCCATTAATAGAATAACCACCAATAATAGAATATCCATTAATAAAATAGCCACAATAGGCACTGATAGCACTAATAAAAGAACAACCAATAGCCATATATTATAATTGCTTAGGATTACCAAAAAAATCTAGGGTGAAATAATTTATAATAGAAAAAAAAATTAAGGTGAAATAACCTATAATAACCTATAATTGCCAATAATAACATAAGGTGAAATAACTTTCAATAGCCAAAAAAACTTATAATAGCTACAAATAGTCTAAACTGAAATAATTTACAATAGTAAAAAAAACATAAAATAGCCAAAAAAACTTATTTTTCTATCCCCCCAGTTTCCAACCAACCTCCATCATTTATTATGTAAATAATGTGGGCACAACACTAGTTTTACTATGTTTTGTAAGGCAATGGCCCCCATAACACACAAAAAGATGAGTGCACCTATGCCCTAAATTATGACTAATAATTTATCTTTTTACCACAGCATGGCAGGTGGGAGCAAATAAATATATATTTAAAAAAAATTCCCCTCAATATTTTAAAGCTACGCCCTCCTATAGCCTCCGACCTTGAGGCCAAGCAACTTGGCCGCCAATTATATTGTTCATTTTCTTTTGGTGTTGCACGGCCACAACAATAGCTGAAAATAGCTTAAGGTGAACTAAGCTAAAATAACCAAAAGTAATTTAGAATAATCAAAATTAGCCTAAGGTGAAATAGACAAAAATAAACATAAGTAATTGAGAATAACCATAAAAAGCCGTAAATAATGTAGGGTGAAATAAATTAATGAAAAATAATCATATAATAATTGAAAATACCTTAACATAGGTAGTATTATTATATTAACAAAAAAAATCTATTTATTAATATATATATATTCAAAAGAATGGTCATTGAAATGTTACTGAATAATGATATTCAAAAAACAATTTGTTCAAATGATTTTAAACTTTCAAAAGGAAATAAATGTAATTATATACATTATTGATTTTTTTTTAAAAATAAACTCAAATCATTTCATTTGAACAAAGTTTCAATAAGATATGAATTTTCAAAGTTTATGTTTTTGTAATGTTTAAAATGAAATATTTGATAAATAAAAATGTAATGTAATGTATTATCACAATAAATGGGGTGGCTTGATGGTAAGGTTGTTTACTTCCATTTCAAAGGTCAAGGGATCAAACCTCATAAGTGGTGTTGTGTGTGGTCAATAATGGTATGTTGATTGAATATTCTCTTGTTGAATTCTTAAAATAGGTGCCTAGGTTGATTACATGGCCTACCTAAGCTAGGTTTTTAACCTAACATATGTAGTGACACGTGTCAAAAAATAATAAGTTTTTAAAATCATGAAATTATTAATAATATTATATATTAAATAATTAAAATTTAATTGATTTCCATACTGATTAGTTAATTAACTAGCAAATGAATGGATTGATAAATTTGTATTTCACTTGAGAGTAACTTTGTTTCACTAAATATGTTTCACTAACTACTAGTGAAACAAGTCATTGTCCCTAGCAACTGGTCCCGTTCACTAAAGGGTTAAACAATTTCACTAGGTAAAAATGTCCAAATTCACTCAAAATCTAGTGAAACCCATAGTGAACTAAAACACATTTCTAATAGTGAGCCAAGACTTTCAACAAGCTACTTATATGGAAAAGATTTATAAATTGCATCATCTAAAGTGAAAAAAAATTGAATATGATTATTAGGATCAACTAGTACGACAACAAGATTTGCATCATCAAATCATTGGAAGTCATGGATCAACTTCTAAATGTAATGGCCATGGTCAAGAAAAATTAATTTTTAATCTTATTTCAAATTATATGAATACCCACATAGGTATTGGGACTATTATTTAGCAAAGAATGTGTTGAATCTTTTTTATACCAATGCTACAAATTCATTTATCATCAACTACTATCGTAATGGTTATCATGACTAAAATACACACAAGGATCAATAGAACGAGGAATAAATTGGTATTGTGTGAAATAATAATAATAGTAAATTATTCCAAACATGAGATGTTTGTTTTAATCCATATATGGACTTCTTGAGCTTGTGTACTATGTGGATAAATGGGGTCTTCAAACCCCAACAATTGGTCCATGAAAATTTCTTCTAACAAATTTCCATGAGAAAAACAATTTTCACATCAAATTGGGTGATGTCCATATATTAGACAACAATTGATAAAATAATGCGAATATAATATAACAAACAATAATTTTATTTCTTTAGAAAGGTTGATGTTTTTTTTTTGTGTGAATCCTTTTACTATTAAGCAAACTTTGTAAAATGAAATGATTCCATCATATGCAAATTCCAATTTGTACACCCATTTGCATCTCATTGTTTTGTATCATGTTAATAATGCAACAAGTTCCCACATCTTGTTCAACAACATTGAATTGTACTCCTCTACCATGGCTTTGATCCATTGAAATCTGTCAATTAAAATCATAGTTGTGAAGTAATCAATAGGTTCAACAATAAGATCTCGCATAAATGAAATGAAAGTGCAAGCATAAAAGTGAAGATTCAATTCATATATCCATTCTACATATCTTTGTGATGGACCTCAAATGCAAGGAGTTTTTAGAACATGTGTAGAGCTATCATGTGGTTATTATTGTATCAAAATTTCCACGATGACATTTTAGCTAGGAATTTTTGGTTGAATGTTGTGTGGAATCAATTGTGTTCATCAACAACTGATGGTGCAACTTGATCTTGATGTTTCATTGATGCTACAATTTGTTCCTAAAATTATGTTGATGTTGTATCTTGGTTTTCAACGATTTCTATCACCACATTTGCTCTCCAACCACCTTTGGTGTTATTGTTATAAGAAAGTCAAGAAATAATTGTTTCAAAATATAAAAATTGTAACTACTCACATTATCAAATCTCCAACAAGATCTTCATAAACATAGCATCTTGATTTCCAATAATTTTGTTAATTTCAACATCCCATAAATGATAGGCCTTGTTATAATGATTAATGTAACTTGTGAAAACACATTTTTTACTTTTGTGAAAAAACTTATGACATATCTCTTTGGGGATATGTGCAAATGCAACACACCCAAAAACTATAATGTGAATGGCATTAGCTTTGATAGAAAACCAAATTTCACAATGCATGTTGTCAAATAATGTGATAGTTCTTATGTGATCAAGAATGTGTATAGTTGTATGATTTGCTTTAGCTCCAAAAAGTAACAAATGACTTGGAAGAATAAAACATATTCCTTGTAACTTCAACAATAATACAATTATCTCACTCACAAACTCCAAATTTTTTTTGGACTATAAGGTGCACTACATTCATGCACAATTCCTTCTTAAGTAAGGAATGATTAAAAAATATGACTCATGTATTCACCTCCTTGATCAATTATAAGTCTTAGATCTGATTGTTAGTTTCACAAAGGGACTGTTGAAAAATTACCTTGAAATAACTCAAAGTGTCAAGCACTAAATAAAACTAATTGATATCCATAATGATCATCCTTAAAAAGAATGTAGTAACGTGACCCTCTAAGATAATCTATTGGCATTTTTCACGAAAGATCATTATGTTTGGTTTATGGGCTTTGATTCTATTTGAGCAAGAAGGAAAAGGTGCATGGCATTGCTTACCATAGGCACAACAATGAAAAACTTCTAAAATTACTTTTGGATCAACGAACTAGATCCATCTACCAACCTATTGGAAACCATTTAATTTGTTTAATCATAGAATGATGAACATGCCCAAGTCAAACATGTCATTAAGATAGATTCTTGGATGTTTCCATGTTAAAAATAACTTTTATTTTAAAAATGAGATGAACAATAACAACATGAATGAAAAAATGGATAGGAACAATAGCTTCAAAATTAAGTTTAAACCTTTAAAAATATTGTGAGAAGAACTTGATTTTTCTATTAAAATCAAACTCCATTGAAAGTATAAGTGATTGACATGATTGGTTTAACAATTGCTTGAAGAATGGAAACGCAATTTTCTTGAGTCCTTTGATGTAAAGAACATAAACAAGAATTGTTGTCCATTATGTGACACAAGATGTGTATGTCTCCTTTGTCATTAACCTAACCATTCATCGAGGTTGTTTCAATAGGCCAAGATCTTTTAAGAATCTTTTGAAAATTGGGAAAAAGATCTCGTCTAATAATCATGTGATGCATAACAACACTATTTGTAAACCAATCATCAACCTAATGTATATGAAGAGAAGATATCATGATCTATGCTTATGCATGGTGATCAAATGTAGGAATAACACCTTTGGTGACTTTTGTAGACTATGTGTTTCTCCATCTTGGAAGATGTGGACACTACTTTGCCCAATGTCCTTTGTTTCACAGTTAAAGCAATATGTGATGAACTTTTGAAAAGTAATCTTAGCATGCCACACTTGGCATTGTTCTTGTGTCAATGGTGTTCACCACATAGTAGTAGCCAATGGTCCTCTCCAAACATTCTGCCATTGATTCTCACTGGTTCTAATAGGTGAAGTAAGCAACATCCCACAATTGGTAGTTTGTGTTTCCATCCAAAAAAAGGTTGAACATTGGCTTTGGTGGCAAATGCTTTGCACCAATGGAATGATTTTGTTCTTTGCACCTTTTGATCTTTGTTTTCTCCTTTAAAAGTTGTAGCATCAAATTGTCAAGCTTCCATTGATCCTTTGGCATGTTGTCCCAAGCAATCATCAAACATTCATACTTCATAGGTAAGTTATAGATGATCTTGGTCATGATAACACTATCATCAAAACCTTTATGTAGGTCCTTCAATTAACAATTTATAAATTTGATCTTGCCAAGAAAATAACACATATCTTGACCTTTAGACATTCTATATTTAAAGAATTATTGCTACATTCTCTAATTCTCCAAAAAATCTCATCCACAAATAATGGACTACAATTGATGTTTCCAAATTTGAAAATTCTTCCCATTAAAATTTCTTGATGCTAGAAAAATCCTTATTACTTTCCATTACTAAATAATCAATTGGCTAAAAACATGAATACCACAAATCAATCAATGACAAAACAATGAATGTTAAACTAAATCAACACAAATAAACCACTATTAAACACGATCACAATGGATCAAGCTCTTGTTTCTAAACTTAAAAGCTTCGCAACAGAACACTAGCATACATAAGCCCATAACCTGTGAAATTCCATAGACTATCACAATGAAATGCATGCAATAAACAATTTGATCATATCAACAACATAATCATATTGCTCAAAAATGTTCAAACAAGAATGTGATTATATATACTTTAAAAATAAAATAATAAAAACACCTAACCACTAACTAATATAATGCATACTAGATGTTACTTGAAGATTTGATGTTACTTTACTATCCAATAAATCTATTGTTAAATAATAAGCATAACTATTCAAATGCATAATACCATGTAATGCACATGCATAGTAATTCAGGTTCACTGTACTCTTGAAACATTTCTTCATCTCATTCATTACCTTGTTGAAAGGTTCTTGAGCTTCTGATTGGTTGTCCACTGAAGCAACCATTCTGATTGGTTGGTTCACCAAGCATAACTTCTCTCATTCTTCTTCTCATGTGCATACATCATCCAGAGTGGCCTTCAGAGATGAGTCCATTGAGAGGAGGGGTTTACATGAATTATCATCCATCTACAGGAGGAGGGTGGGTTACGCTGTCACTCTGGACGGGTAGGTTATGTCTGGTAACCCAGACCCGTCGCCGGTCACCTAGTCTAGACCATAGTTATACCAGACCACCGGTGAGTAGTAGCGTTATCTGCGCGAGCGAGAGAGAGTGTGCGGTTTGCCCCCCTCATTGGCTCCTCTCTTATCTCTTGCCTCTCCTCTTCTGTCCCACACCACACCACTGTTCGCTGTTGTTTCAGCTTCGCTCTTGGCTTCCCGCCCGCATCACGATTTCCTTCTTCGTTGCTGCGCAACATCGCAAGAAACAGAGAGACAGACAAGAAACAAACAATAAAACCAACTAGTGCGTAATGGCGTGTGCGTCTGCCATGAGTGTGACTGGGGCCTTTGTGGCTCCTGTCGCCCTTGTGTCTGGAAGCAAGTTGAGCGGGAAAAAAATGGTGCCGGCTTCTTCTTCTTCTTCTCTGAGCAAGGGCTTCGTCTCTAAGCTTATCTCGAGCAATAAGAGCAGGGTGACCATGAGGTTTGTGTTTTTCCCTTGTTTGTGTATGATGATTTCTGCTCAGCTTGTAGAGTGGAGGACTATGTAAGTTGCTGCTTTGATGTGATGTTCAAGCTCTTGCATACTCCTTTCACCCTGGTCCGTTCAAGCATTCACAGTTGCAAATTCCATAAAGTAAGACATGCACTATTTCGCTTGCTGCGATTGTGCGCATTTCGCACGATTGTAGTTTGTGAAGAAGATGTGTGCATGTCCGTGTCCTTATGTACCCTCGTGGCGTTATTATTGTAGTCTCAGGAAGCTTGACTTTTGAAACAGCGAGAAATCATAGGCCACATAATTCGGTGTGAATTTATCGGCACACAAACCCTTAAGTTCTCGTGTGATGAACAAGGGAGATGAACCTTTTGGTTTATCTGCACACCCTAGGTTTTTGCTGTCCAATATCTGATGCAAAGTGCCACCCTTGATGACGAGGGATGGATCCTTTTCCTCAAGAAAACAGTCCTTTTTCAAGAGGGCTTTGAGCTCAGAAGATAAGCTGTAGAATTCCATCCAGACTCAACATAGCTCTCTGCCTGGTGATTAGCTTCTTGTAGTTGTATAGTTTTGCTCCCATCTGGCATTGATGATGTGTAGTACTTGAATCTCATCCATGAAAAAGGCTAATTAGGCCCTAAAAGTGTTGAAATTTGGAGGCTCTTGTGTCAAGTTTAACGGTAGGTGGTTGCTTTTGGCATTCCAATCCTACTACACCTTGTAGACATTTTCCCCCCATTATACCTTGCCCTATTTGGTGTCTGTGAACAAGCCTTTTGATGTATGTAGTGAGGAAGATTGGACCATCCCAAGACACATGGTTCCTAAAAGGAGTCAACAGATTTGCTTCCTGGTTGAAAAGTATTATCTGAATTCTCTGTCTATTTATGTATAACTTTTACTTCTCAATCAATTCTGTTTGCCAGGTAGCAAGCTCTGTTTGAGTTGCTCCTATCATAGTAGCCAACATGAGCACATTTCTGGCATTGTTTTCTGTGTGCAGTACACACACGTCATCTTTCTAAACTCCCAAAGACTTTGTTTCTGTGTGGAAAAGGAGCTTCCTGCTCACCAACAGGAAGCCTGCAAGTAATATGAGAAATTTGAGCAAGCCCTATTTCCTGTATGTTGATCTCAATTTTGTATTCAAGAAATCTGACCTTTATTGGATATGTTGAATGAGCAGTGCCTCACAGAAGGAGCAAAACATTGCTGGGCTCACAGGTTTGGCTTTGCTAGCAGCAGCAGTGGTTCCAGAGATTGCAGAGGCTGCCCAACCAGGTGTCTCTGCCTCTCTTAAGAATTTACTTTTTAGCGTTGTTGCTGGTGGAGTAGTGCTTGTTGCAATTGGAGGTGCTGTTGCTGGAGTGTCCACCTTTGACCCAGTGAAAAGACGCTGAAAGAAGGCAGATTAAAACAGGATCTGTTTTTTAAAGGCCTTGCGGATATTTCTTTGCATGTGTGTTGCACCTAATCCTTGGGGCATGGGCCTTGCAATAATGTAAGCATATGATCTTCAGTGTTTCAGATCTCTGGACAGCTTTTGCTTTGGTTTTTTCTTCAAGTTAGAATTCAACATCTCACATGTTTATGACAGTAGTTTTCACAATGTGTGTAGCATATAAAAGCTTTGCAATCACAGGATTCTTCTAGATTCTGCTATTGCAAAGTTCTACAACACGTGCATGAAATTGCAGTGAACATTGCAATGCACAAGAGATTTTGTGTGGGGTATGGCATGAATGATCCACATGGCATGATCTTCCCTGAGCTTGGAATGACATTCTGAACCAGCTTTTCTTCATGTTGTTCCCTTGCATGCAGGAAGGTCTGGTCCTTCATGAAATGCTTGGTGTGGTGTGTCTTAAGTGAAGTCAGTTCAAAGTTTACATTTTTGTATTTTGTCATGGAGAGTTGGATGAGTTTTAAGGAAAGTGAATGGAAGTGTGCATTGTTCAATGTTTGGAATCTCACTCAAGTACAATGTTAATGACTACTCTCTTGCAGGGTGTATGCATCTCTGATTGTTGTAACACCATGAAGATAAGATCTCAGGTTAGTTCTCTTACAGAGTTGTGGATATGCATCATGATATATTTTTCTCTAGTTGATCAAGCACCAGCTCATGATTTCATAAATCCAAGTAATGCTTAAAAAGGCAGTCTTATGTGACCAACATTTGGTGTTGCACATGCGTAAGTTATTCCCCTTAAGGTCAAGCTTCTGGTCCTTACAGCATCTACACACTAGATAGTGATGCACAGAATGATACAGGGCTTTCCAAAAGGGTCAGAAAAGAAAAAATATTTTCTTTGATTGATCAGTCCAAAGGATTGCCTCAAGTTGTGGCATTTAATTGGTCCCTCACTTTACACTCCAGTGTTTCATATTTATGTATAAGGGTGGGGACGGAAGTTGCACATTATTTTGGATGTGAGGGATGCTAGTATAGGCAAGGATGGGGAAATAAGGTGCACATTAGTTTGGATGTGAAAGACACTAGTACATGTACATACCTGCACACGACAAGGTATGAAAGGTATTTTTTACACCTCCAAAGAAGTGGTATGAGAATATTTTGGAAATAATTTATGCAACTTCAGACTCTTTCAAAGATTTAGAACCCTATTTCCAGAATGAGCCTATGTGGTTAGAGGGTGAGCACAAAAATGTGCAAATGTGTATGAACATTCACTAAGTTCAAATGCACCCAATCTTTAGTCATACAAATTTTTTATGTCTATGGTAGTTCCTTTTCAAGTTCAGCACTAGAATAATTATTTTATTTTTCAAAGTCCACTTCAGCAGTAAACAAATAATTAATGGAATTTTGGCAATAAATATAGGTAGCTCCTTTGGTAGATTTCTTGGACTCTAAGCCTCTAACATGATGAGACCAATTTTTGTATTTTTTCTCTCCTTCATAATTTCCTTCAATTTTGATATTTCAAACAAATGGTTTTAAAAAAAATCAACATTTTGCTCAGTTGGAGGAATAAGCATAATTCACACTTTATATTTACGGTGCATTTATATTTCTTGACAATTGGACATTTAAATGTTTGATTAGTGCGAACCATTTTAGTCCATTGCAAAGAGAAATCAATTTCTTAGATTCAGTTTCCTCAAATTTCATCTTTCCTAACTTTTCCAAGCTTAGCCATTGTTCCATTTCTTCAAATTCATCCATTGTTTAACTAGCTTGAATTCAATTTCTTGAGGTTTAATTTTATAGTTCTTTGATCTGCACCATCTTTTCCACTTTTTTTGGATTCATCCATTGTCAAACTTTATTACTGGGTGTCAAACATGTGCTAATCTCAACATGGATTAGCACTAATGAAATAAGTGAAAAATTAGCACTAACTATTAGGTGTAAATGTGGTTGGCCTACAACATTTGCTAATGAGATTATTGCCTAATCCAAAAATGACCTCGTGAAGGTTGTATTTTTAGATTAACATTGATTTCTTGGAACATGTTCTTGCATTTTATCTCACATTTTGCACAATTTTTCAACTGGTAGCCATACATTCAAAGGTACACAACAAAATTGTTGTGCCTCAAATTTGACATGGGTTGTACAAGCATTATGGTAGGAAAAAAACCTTGTAAATGCCTTTGATTGACCTAAGGCAACAATTTATTTTGAAAAAAAAATATTCATTGAAAAAATGAAAAACAATTTGTTTCATAATCAACAAATGTTTTGCAACATGTGTGTGGGCATTGGAGGAGAGGGGGGATGTTATTTCATGAGTCTCTCAGCATGAGCAAGGGAGCATGACCAAATCTTTTTTAAATATTCATCCCACGTGGACAAGATATTTAAATAATATTTTGTCACACCTAGGACAAAATATTTGGTGATGTGGAAGAATGTTTTTCCATGTGTCATAGATGAATGATATTTATAGATGAAAATGTGAATAAAAATGACAATGGATGAACTTTTTTATGAACATTTGCAACAAGTTTTGTTTTGCAAAAAATTGAAAAAAAAAAAAAGATACAAAAAATTTATGTTGGTTTATTGTGAATAATTCGTCCCATGAAATGCTCAAGTTATGCTTGAACTAATATTTCATATTCACTACACTTTAATGTGTAATAGGGTTTTGTAGGTTTGAAAGAATGATATAGTACCAATGGAAATGTTAAAAAAGGGCCAATATTTTAAATGTTCAACAATTTTAATAAGGTTGTGTGTAAGCTTAAAGATTTAGTTTTCCAGGTCAAAAGGATTGTTTGTACTATGTGGTTTGAAATTGTTTTTTTAGTTATTTTCATTGAACTAACATTTCAATGTGTAATAAGGTTTGGTAAGTTTGTGAGAATGTTAGAGAACCAATGGAAATGTTAAAAAGGGACTAATATTATCAATGTTCAACAAATATAATAGGGTTGTGTATAGGCTTCAAGATTTATTTATCCAGGTCAATAGGATTGCTTGTATTAGGAGGTCTAAATTTGTTTTTATAGTTATCTTTAGTGAACTTACAGTTCAATCTATAATGGGTAGTTATATATAGATAGGGTTCTTGCACATTAGTTGTACACTTTGTTTTAACCTTGAAATTTGAAATTTTAGGTTGTATGGATGAAAGGTCAAAGCTAACCAAGTGAATTCACAAACATAAGGTGCTATATATATATATATAGCCATTGATTCTTAGTTCCATGGGTTAATAGAGAATGAGAGGGGAGGTGGTGGCTTCCCCTAACCGAAGCCTTGGATGGGAGATAGCTACAATTTTCCCATCCAATGGTGGAGATGGCTATTGTATTGTGCTAGGGTGATGTGCAGTGACTAGAAAACTCCACTTGAGTGGCAAAAGCATCGGATTTTACAAAACATTTCTTAAGCTGCCCATTCACATGGCCCTATAAGAGATTGCCACTTCACCATAGTTTGCCAACTAAAAAAATGTTGGCTGCAACAACAATGGTGTTTTAAAAATGTTATTCAGACCAGTTCCTTATAGAGCCACTCACATGTTAAGGCAAAACAACTGATTCTTAATATGGTTCCATTTCTTGAATTGTTAAAATTTTCTGGTTTTTCAAAATTCAGAAGCTTTAACTGCGACAGCAAGAAATATTAATGGCTATATTCAACCTAGGAAATGCCAAATTTGGAGTGAAAGGCCTTGATTCAGTCTTAGTCCTTCAGGGCACATGTAATAATGGTTAGCAGCAACCCCAAAAATTCATGAGTTCGTAGGTTTTACCATGGTACTACTATAACTATGGTTTAGTTGCTGGTTCACTCATGGCACTCCACCTCCCCCAAAAACCAACAAGCCAGGATCTCAGAAAACTTGCCCTCCGAGTTAAGAACCGCCACAATGTTGTAAATCTCCGTTTCACACTCTCTCAAGCACACCTGGATTTATTGCATATTTGATATATTATAGCATATTAGGAGAAATATTTTTTTAAATCAAAATTTTTTAATGTTCTGAATTGGGTTGCATCGCAGGGATTTAGCATTAAATAATAGCATTTTTTACAACCTGTCTACATAATACAAAATTAATTAGTAAAAAATGTTACCTAAATGAAATCAGAGTCCAAATGTGGAGATTTTTTTTGTACATTTTCTCGAAATCTGAGGATTTTTTTAATTTTTAATTTTCAGAAAATGGGAATATTGTGGTCGAGTATTCCATTTTAGTTTTGATTTTTCGCATTTTGGTCGCACAAACAAAACAAAACTGATCCGGAGGTTCTTATAATTAGACGGTTATTATTGTTAGTTTTCAGCGAATGGAGTGCCTGTAAAAAGTCAAAACCCGGCGGAGAGGAGGGGTGTCTTGTTTTTTGGCGTTTTGATAACCGCCCATGAACAACGCCACTGGTTTGGAGACTTCAGCCTTTTCTTTACAATTTCGCCAAAAAGGGAAAAAATAATCGTAAATGAAGTGATTTTCCAGGGTTTCCATCGCCAGAAGTGAGAAAAAATTGGGCAAAAATCGCCAGATTTCTATAGTGGTTTTGAGTGTGTAGCCATGAATATAGAAAGTTGATTAAAAAGATTTATACACCAGATCTGGTTTACAGCCAGATTTGGCTAAATCTTTCTAGGGACGATCGCCATCATTCCTAAATCTTTCTACGGATGATCGCCAGTTAGGCTATATTAAGAAATCCCCAAAAAAGAAACACGGACTTGGACTATTGCACTAGATTCCCCGTTGACGCAATCGCGGTTGGAAAAAATGGACAAACAACGTGTGAGTCGTGGAATCTGAATCCCGGGCAAACTGCATCCTCCCGGAAGCTGCGCTCACGTGAGACTCTCTTGGTGGAAGAAAGATCCTCCGCATCTGCCAAACTCTTTCTTTCTTTCTTTCTTCGTCGCTGTGCATCTCTCTCTCTCTCTCTCTCTCTCTCTTTCTTTCTCTGGTGAACAATAATAATAATCAAAAGCGTGTTATCTGCCTGTCATCTCATCTCATCTAGGCTTTTCCGTTTTCCTTCCCCAAGATTCAGCCTTGGACCGCCACCGCCACCAGGGCAACAGCAGCAAAGTATCGAAGTCTTCTCATGATTCTCATCCATAAAACCAAAGAACTGACATCGAAGACAGAATCGCCATTTTCCCATACACATCTCCATCATATACCCTACACACCCAAGGTTTGATTTGTGAGGGATTGACTCTTTCGGAACGTTTTTTGGGTGGTTGTTTTTACGAGCTTTTTGATCACTTCAGGAGTGAGTGCAGACAGACAGACAGACAGACAGGGAGAGAAGCTAATTGCTTTTGGTTTATATAGAGAAGAAGAAGAATAATAATAATAAGGGTAGGAGTAGAAGGAAATGGCATCTTCAGCATGGAGAAGCACGGAGGAGGAAGGGGGAAGTGCAGGCGGAAGTGCAGGTGGAAGTGCAGGTGGAAGTGGCAGTGATGGGATGATGGAAACCCGAGCAACTGGCTCCTCCTCCAATCGCCCGACTCGAGGCACGGCTTCCAAATACGACTTTGTCAAGGTATTCTTTTTCTTTTACGGTTTGCAACCCTCGAAATTCCTGCAGGTTCAAGCAAGCTTTCGAGATGTGGTGCAATGGATAAGAAAGACCCAAGAGAGGCAACGGCCCATAACTCGGTTTTCACTAGTAGTCTGCAATTTTATCAGAGTTTGATCATATATGTGCCATGAGGTCCTGCAGAAGAGTAGGAGGATGTCTCATAGATGTCTGAAGAAGAACCCCTTTGGCTGAAACTGTCCCAAAAAAAACCTCTGCTTTTGTTGCCCTAGAATTACTGTACTAGTAGAGATTCACACTTCAAAGAATAAGAAGAAGAAGAAGAAGAGAGGGAAATGAGGCCATGTCTGTATGTGTGCACTTGATTGTGTGTATCTGCACCTGCTGCTTCCAAAGACATGCCTTCAAACTCTTGACATGAAGGTCTCTACTTATGGTTATTCAAATGCAAGTGGGATGTTCTTCCTGGATTTCAAAGCATAAAAAGTGAAATCATGGGTATCTGCACCCACTTGCTCATCATGGCTGCAGTGGCTGTCATTGGGTTGGTTTGTCAATAATGCAGATCTTCAAAGTTAGGGCGATTTGACAGTCTTTATTATTATATTTCATGGGAAATGACATTTGCGGTGTAGTGTGTCTATGCATCCATAACCAATCAAAGACTGCTATGGAGTTAATCTTGTGTGCATTATGTCTTCTCCAGGTCTGTACTCATGTTTGATTGTGTGATGGGAAGCCAGATTAAGGTATGGCTGGGTGAAAATGCGGATCATTACTATGTGCTATCACGCTTTCTTGTCAGCCGCATGCTACTGGTGACAAAGGTATTGTTTGTTAGATGAGTAGTTGTGATCACAAATGCAATTTCCTACATGACAGCATTCAGTCATTCAGCATCTGATGATGAGATATGCCTGGAAAAGTAAAAGAGCTGAGATGAATTGTATGAGATTTTAGATGATTTTTAGCCTCTACCCAGCACATTGTAGGTAATTCTGTTTTGACAACAGCTTTGGTGTCTATCCATTAATGATCCTCTCTATAGCTCTGCAATTGGTGAATTGTGATTTTAATCTGTGTGCATGAGTTCTATTCACAAAACTTCCATGGTCACCATAATGTACTCAGGTGGAAGACTTTGATTAGTTGTAAAAATAGTCTGTGTGGATTCTGTAAAGGAACTTTGGTGTAATGGCAGATTCCAAATCATGTTGCTGTGAAAATCGCCCTGGAGCTCAAGAAATTGCTCATTGACAACAGCCTCTTAGACGTGTATGCTCTACCTTTCTTATTGCACTCACCATTCACATATATTTCTTCTTGTTATGCATAGTCATGATAGTGTGGTGTTAGAGTTACCTTCATCATCTCTCTTTCTTTCTGCTAGATCTCATTTCCTGATGGTAGGATATGGCAACCTACATATGCACATGCCAAGGTTTGAAGTAGCAGGTAAACATCCTGAGAGAGAACTCCAGAAGGATGATTTGAACATACTCAGAATGACAAGAAATCAAATATTCAATGGTGTGATTTGAGTCCAAATGTCATTATTTGATGTGTGCAGATCGCAGTCAGACTTGGAAGCAAATCTGTTTAAGGTGAATGAATACCTGCACTGGGCTTTCTTGTTAGTGCTTATAGGGTGGCTTGAGATTTGTTTCAAATCCATTGGTATTTGAACAGTGTGTTTTCTACATGAGAAGAATGCTTAGTACATGCAAGGCTAATTGGGAAGGGGTGCAGCTTATGGAGCGGCGTGGATATGGAGCAGAGTACATTGACCGCTACAAGATGATGACCAGGTATTATCCTGTATGTGCCAGTGGATTTCTGAAAATGGTGGATAGAAGTCACATGAAAGCATGAAAGAATGATAGGCACTAGTGATAGATCACAGGTTTTTGATTGAAAACAGCGTAGTCTACTGTCCATTCCCTTTGATAGACAAAATGGTGGGAATCTGGAAGTTCAACGGGTGGAATTGATTGGTAATTGTGTAATGGGTTGGGGGAGGAGCAGATTCCACCATCAGCGGTTACCACTCATTATCCTGGTGAGCGGAACAGCCTGTGTGGGAAAATCAACAATTGCCACTCAGATTGCTCAGCGCCTCAATCTTCCCAACGTCTTGCAGGTGCATCAATCACCCATAATTTCCAGCTGCCAAGAGCCATAGCTATGTCTAACTTTGTTGTAGCTGGGATTTAGCAAGACTTGCTCTAGTGACTAAGTCACGACTTCTCTAATTGGGTTTGTTTCATAAATGGATGAGCAAATCAATTAGAAACAGCCATCTTATGCATTTGAGGATACATTTCTTTTATCGTCAAGAAAGTTAGCATTTGCAGGAACTGAAGTCTTGTCTAGATCAAAGAAAATTTGGCATGCAATTGATTCTAAAGACGTGGATGTTGTTGGCAACAATAACATGTCGGAAATGATATTAATGATTGAAATCTTCCAGCTGTTAAGATCAGGGGATTCAATTTGAAACACCTAGCTAGGTGTGTGTATTGGGCATGTCATTGGCATATCCGTGCTGCAGGTGAATGCTAACAGGTCTGAGATCTTATCATAGGGTGTTCATCTATTGATGAATATTAGTATGACCTGCTGAACAGAATGTGTTTATACATCACAATTTAGTGACACTATTTTGGGTTTCTGTTGTGTCTGGTTTTCAGACAGACATGGTCTATGAGCTTCTGCGCACATCAACAGAGTATGTCTCTAATAGCTCTTGCTGGTTATACCACTTGCCAATTTTTATTCACTTATATTTTGAGCAAACTCATTCCTGGGAATGCCTTACTGTTACACCACCATCACATTAGCAGCCATTAAATTTGTCTCTAATTCTGCTGAATGATATGTGCACCTGATGAGCCTAAATGATGGCCAGTGACTCTCTTTTTGGGCTGTTTCTGTGATCATTTTCCTAAAGTACTATTTTCAAGCTTGACTAATAGGTATGAGAGCTATGTACTGATGGTTTTGGGTTTTGGTAACAGTGCTCCGTTGGCATCAACACCTGTCTGGGCCCGGGACTTTGCATCACCAGAAGAGCTTATTACAGAATTTAGCCGTGAATGCAGGATTGTTCGGAAAGGTTTGATATCTACCTCTTACTTTGTGTCATACAATTTTAAAACTCGGTAGTAAAGACTGACTCAACCAGGTGCTTGAAAACATAAATTGCCATTACCAAACATAGTGTGCAAATCCCAAGTAAATATATTCCTACTGTGAAGGACATGAAATCTCACACTGGAGGAGTTGATTCTTTCTTTTTGCAGGGTTAGATGGAGATCTCAAGAAGGCCATGAAGGATGGGAAGCCTGTAATTATTGAGGTACATGATAGTTCTGAAATTGCTGTAGGTTTGCAGTATCTACATCCATGCAGACACTGCTAGCACTACTGTATTGTTTCTACTGCAAGATAACAGATAGCCTCTAAACTGAAGCATTGGGTTCTAGGGGCTTCATTTGGACCCATCCATCTATTTAATGGACGAAGGAAGTGGAGGGTTCGGAATGGGAGCAATTCAGATGAAGGCTGTTCCCTCGCCAACTGCTGAAAAAGTGACAGTTGCTGTTAGTGAGGACAGAAAATATCTTGACAAAGATGGAGTTGCAGAAAGCTCAAAAGGTATGTCCAATTGTTGTGCTCAATCTTTGTTTGCACCCGTGAAATCAAAGTTCAAATGCATCCACACCATACCTCCCCTCCACTTTGCATGTGATTTGCATGCTTATCCTAAATATAGGTTGCAACTAGAGGATGATTTATTTTATGTTCAGCAGACTTTAGTAGGTGCAAGGAATGACTAACTATGATGAGTGTACACTATTGAGGCTCTGTACTATTGTACTGTTTGTGACCTCAATATGAGGACTAGCAGGAAAGGCAGCAGTGTCAGAGGAAGCTTCTTCACGAGCACCCATCCGAAAGCCTCCTCCCAAGTGCATAGTGGTGCCCATTGTGCTCAAAATGGCGGATGTTGATCATCAGGTATTCCTTGTCTTGGCCTTGGTGGCTGAAGTCAGGTTTTCTCAACCCTGTGTAAGAATTAAGCCACTTTTCCAAGCAGGCATGTATCTTCTGTGGCCTCATGGAAGATCAGACTGTTTTAGTGTGGTACTGTTTTTCTTATGCGTAGTCAGGAAGTACCCAATCAATTTGCTACTCTATTTCAGATCTAAATTAATATTGCAAGTGAGATCATGCACAACTGCATCCTTTTATCAAATCTAAAACCTGCAGATGACATCAAAGCCACCAAAGCTGTGCTTACACCACTGCTTTTCTAGTTCCAATGCTGGGATCATCTTTGACTTGAAATTTTTTTGATTCGGTTAATTGGTGAGGTGTACAGACTCTTTTGGAGGAATGGATTGCAAGCAGGGCAGGTGAAGGTGGAAGCAGTCCATCTTCAGAGGTAAGCTGTAAAAAATCGCCAAAAGTTACACAGCATGAGCCTCTAGTGAGATACTGAAAAATCCAAAACAGACCCATTGCATGGTTTGACTTCATCATTTGAATGCCTAGTATGCGCCTTGATATTTCCCAGTTTATTGTCATCCAACTTTTGCCAATTTCATACCTTATTTGATGCCTAGAAGTTTCCTTATATGGGCTCTGCAGGAGAAAGAAAACCTCATCAAAAGATTGCAGACAATTCAGGACTACATTACATCATTTGAACCAAAGGTACATGGAAATGTGTCCAATGTGTGCACCACAATTGTCAAGATTTTTTCTTGAAATTGACTTATCCAGAATATAGTGTAGAGTGAGGGGATCTACTTGAGTTTTGTTTCAGGGTGCAGCTTTCTGATGAGTGAATGGAGAAGTAGCTACAAACTGACCATGTGAAGAATGCTTGAACCAAAAATGTGTGACAAGTTTCTGAAGTTATTTTGTGATCTGGTGGGTCTGTAGGGAATGACGGTGGTCAATGTATCTGCAACTTCATTTCCACAAACACTGGATTGGCTGCACAGCTACCTTCTGGAGGTACTACAACTACTCTTGTCACACTCAGAGCCTTCTCAAGTTAATAAGATATTTTTCAACAACACAAACTGTGTCACCTGAATTGTTTTACTGAGCATAGAGTTCATTAATTTGAACAGATGGAATCCTAACCCTTCCATGTCTTTCACATCTTTTTGCCAGTCAGCATACATCAATAGGTCAGCTGAACTTGATTGTGTGCATTTTCTGGTGTGTAGTGCATTGAGCAGGGATGTGGTGCATCACCAAGCCCCAAGGCTGGTTCTTAACTGCAGTGTACTGTACACAAAGATGCACAAATTCAGCTACCATGGCCACCATGGTAGACTCTATGTCAGGGTATGAACAACAACTGCACAAGCCATTTGGTCAATTTTCTCTTTACACTGCTCAGACAAGGAAAAGTTTCAATCGATGCAGAATACTAGTATCACCAAACATGTTGCTTCTTTTCTCTTATATCATATGAAATCAAGCTGGGAGAATTGAGTCATCACCCTTTTCTCATTCCCCTTTTCTTTGTTGCAAAGATTTAGGTTTTGGTGTTAAAAATGCCTTGAAGCACTTGGAATAAAAAGTAGTTTTCTTGTGTACCTTTCCTCTACACACGTTGTGGCAATGCTGCACATGAACTAACAAAAACCCACAACCAAATGACCGCTGTGGCAATGCTTGGATCTTACTCAAGGCTACTATGTATGCTCAGCTATGCCAATATCATAATAAAGGAAATTGTAAGGGTTTATGGAAGCAGATAAGGGTTTTATCATTTCTCATGGTTAAGGTAATCTGAGTGCAAGGGGAAATCTCAATTATCTCACTAAAGAACTCAACAAACCCACTTATTAACCTAAGATTTCAACCTAACAACCCCTAACCCAAAAACCCCAAAAAATAAATATGAAAAATTAACCCCAGCTGCAAACCCATACCTTACAAACAAACATTTGACAAGTGATCCCCAAACCCAAATCTTATACCCATGTAATGTTTATAAACCCATAACCCCAACTTGGGTACCCTAAGGTACCTTAGATAACTTTAAATTAAAATAATCCCTAGTTTGAGATTTTGGTCCCAAATTGGTGTGACTTCAAGGATATCCTTAAAGTGGGGATAAAACAAAAAATTAAGGGACTAGGTATATAAAAACAAACTAGAGACTACTTTAAGGATATTTTTATTGTCTAAAGTGTCAATCCTTTCCATCACTTAACATTCTATAAACTCATCTTAATTATACTCAGGATCAACAACTCTCTCCCTACGATGTAAATTACAAAGCATGAAAACTAAATTAGTTGTTTTTCCTAAAGTTAATTGTTTGTTACAAATGAAATGAAAGGTTATCTTGTCATGCACAAGGCCTTTATTACTTGACTTAAAATCTTCATCAAAACATATGTCAACATTGTTTGACAACCATATAAAGTAGTCAGCTCTATGCAATGCTTAACATATTTCTATAAAACCTAATTTTTTTCATAATTACCTAGCTTGATTGTGAACATTAGGGGAACATTTACCATAACCTCATCATCATTTTCTCGACCTTTCCCTTTCCATTTAAGATCTAACAGAACACCAACATATGAATTGAATCAAGCATGAATGAAAGTTGGTTTTATAGCTTTGACAAAGTGTTTTCACAATCAAGTAGTGGCCATGAGCTCCACAGATAAATGAAATATGAAAATATCCTATTTGTATAGGCATCAATGGAATGAGTTGAAATTGTTTTGATGGACTACAAGTGATGGCGAATTTTTTTTTTCAAAAACAAGTATACCGTAGCACCAGTTTTTTTTTCTGTGGCAAAAATTGGCAATTTTGGTTTTTTTAATTCCCAACCAATGTGGTCAAGAGAACTTTTTGGAAATTTTCCCCAAAATTGGCCATATTTCAAGGAAATTTTATGAAATAACCAAGACTTTTGGAAGATCTGGGCAAATTTATAGCTTTCTTCTTTTGAAATTGCAATATTTAGCTAATAAGTTCTAGTGGCTCCCCAACATGTAAAAGGATTCCTAGATTTTTTAATTCTCTATTTGTCTTGTAGTCAGATTTGACTATATCCTCTTGTAATTGATTGCCACTTTTGGAGCAACATGAAAAATTTGAAAAAAAATTGCATAACACCTTTTCTAGTTGGGCACTAATTGAATTCTTTTTGGAATTTTGAAATTTTACAGAAATTACTTGTTTGAAATGATAAAATCAAGAAAATTATTACCCCTGGATGTCAAAAAATTGGGAACTGTGCTTGTTTAGACATAATATTAAATGGGAAATTTCATAAATTATTATTTTAGAACAAAATGGATTTTGAATTTTTTTTATTATTTGGCACTTGGGTGACGAACCTAAAAAGGTACTAAAGTAGTGTGACGAAAAATCAACAAGTCATTTGTTGCTTAATAGTTTTCAAGGCTCTTGGAAGGAAATAAAAGAATTCTTTAAAGGTTCAATTTAATATACTAATTCTTTTTTTCTGTTTTCTCTTTTGATGCTCTATTTGTGACATTTAAAATTTTAAAAAACTATCCATGTGCTCATAAAATTCCCAATTTGTGTTACACCAAACCAACAATGTACATAAAACTGGAAATTACTTTTATGATTCAATTTGAATTCACAACTATTTGTTAGACATGAGTTTTTAGAAATCTATCTAATGTAATGAAACTAACTCCAAAACAAGTATCCCCAATCTTCATAATTCAAGTCCATTTTCTTTACTTGCAAATCTTCTAACTAATAATGTTATCCCAAAAGTCATCCCCAATCCCACACCCTATTCTAGTTTCATCCCTTATTTTTGGTTATCCTTAAAGTCCCCAAATTAGGGGATGACATTAAAAAATTGGGGGTGGGAAGCAAAGGTAGGAGATGGAATTATTTCTTGGTTGACTTTTTCTTTTTGAATTCTTAGTTTTGATTAATGACTTTTTGGATTATATACTTGACTTTTTGACTCCTTCAGCAATAGGGTTTATGCTTGAGGGATAATACTAGGGTATAAAGTTGTTATTTTAGGGTTTCTTATTACATGAACATTTGAACTTTTGCAATTTAGGGTTTGATTTTTTAGGGCTTCCTACATGGAGGTTTATATGTGGGCTTCTAATCTATTTTCAATAGTTCTCTTCTCCTTTTGAGAGCTTACACTTGTCATTTTTCATTTAAGCAATTTTTGTTTTTTCTTTTCTTTTTTATTATTGGAGTTGCATTTAGGGTTCCATTTAAGGTTGTTCATGGCTGTTTTTAGGGTTTATTGTGAGGTTTAATTTTAAGGTTTGGATTTAAAGTTCTCTCTTTTTTTAGATTATAGGGTTTAGGTTAGAGTTTGACTCTAGTTTTTTGGGGTTATTTTTTTAGTTTAGTTAGGGGTCTTTTGTTGGGCTGTTTGTAGGTTTATTCTAAAGGTTTGTTTAGGGGTCTTTTTTTAGAATTGATTTAGGGTTTCTTGGAGACTTTCTAGGCATCTTGTAGGCTTCGTAAGTTTTAGGGTTTACTAATTTTGGGGGTTGTTTTAGAGTTATTCTAAGGGTTTGTTTAGGGGTCTTTTTTTAGGATTGGTTGTAAGGTTTCCTAGAGACTTTTTAAACATCTTGTAGGGTTCTTCATAAGCTCTAAGGTTCACTTTTCTTTGGGGCTATTTTTAGGGTTATCCTTAGGGTTTGGTTAGGGGTCTTTTGTGGGGCTGTTTTTAAGGTTTTCAAACTTTTTCTAAGCATATTCTAGGGTTCTATGATATTTAGGGTTTGGCCTTTGTTTAGGGCTGTTTTTAGGGTTATTCTAAGAGTTTACTTAGGGGTCTTTTTTATATTAGTTCTAAGGTTTCTTGGAGATTTTTTAGACATCTTGTAAGGTTCTTCATAAACTTTAGTGTTTACTTTTTTGGGGACTGTTTTTAAGGTTATTGTTAGGGGTTGATTAGGGATCTATTTTAGGGCTGTTTTTTAGGTTAGGGTTATTCCTTGCATGAGATGACCTCGTTTAACATTGATGGTTCTAGCTCTTCATCAAGTAGCAACGAAGAGATGTTCCAAGAAAGACGGAGGTGGGACTAGGGCGTGTTTATAGCTACAATTATAATTACAAACACTCATTACTTGTTCAACATGAATGAGCTTGAGTTGGGTGCAACGTAGTTAGATGATCACACCATTGGTATTCGAGATGTGCTTGCCGCTATGTGGACAACTCCAAGTTTATTCAAAACCCTAACAAACTTTACTTTGCCAAAGTTTGAGGAATTAACCACCTTAGTTGTCCCCACCATTGAATCCCATGTTCGGTCCACTGATGATGCCCACATTATATGTGGGCAATTGACCAAGTTGACCTTGGAACAACCGTTGTTCCAATTTATCTTATACATGAAATATGACAATGTTGTCATGTTTGATGCATTTATGTGGAACTAGAACAAAAGTAATGTGTGTGATGATGTAATTTTTAATGCATCGTGCATTAATGAGACTTTGAACAATGAGATTCAAGGCCTATAGTTGAGGAGCAAGCTCAACTTGGTTCACAAATTCCCGAATTTCAAGGCTACATCAAGTTCATAGATGGGACCCTTGTTGAAATCTAGAAGCACTAGAACAATGAGGTGCACAAAACTTGGTTCAATGGATGTAAGAAAATGTATAGTATGAATAACACAATTTTGTTAAACCATCATGGTTTGTTCATTTATCTTGACACATGGTACCTTAGGTCTTATCACAATGTGACCATTTTGCACCAATCATATTTGTCCAAAATTGGCATCAATTTATGTGCATAGGGACAATTACTTTGAATACCTATTAGGCGACTCAATCTACATGGGTGAAGAAATGTTTGTCATGCGTTGACTCAGGAGGTGAAAGCTTGTTCCATGACATGATTTAAAGGTGATGCATGCATACAACAAAATGCATGTTAGTTACAAAGTGTGAGTAGAATGGGGCATTAGAGGTCTCAAATGCAAATGGACAAAACTCATGAAAAGATTTGAATCCACTAAACTAAAGTACAACCATTTTTCAAAATTATTGTTATCCTCACTAATTTCTTACACATGCATTGTTTAGACTTCACAACTAAAGTCATTGGCAACCACATCATCAATTCAACCGATTATGATTAGAATGGAAATTATTAGTTACAAGTCTAATAATCCCCTAGCTTGAATTCTAAATTCCTCATCCATCATCTCTTTTAATTATTTAGTAGCTTTGAGGTCAACTAGTTTAATCTACCTTTTTCTTAAAAACCCAACCTCCATTTTGATTTTGATCAAGGCCCTTGCATCTTCATTGCTAGTCACCATCTCGCATGCCATTGTAGCAATGTTCAATGATTGTGATTGGAGCACATCCACCTTTGTCATGTTTTTGTCGAATGACCCTAATGCACTCCCCCACACCCATGCCACATGACCAAGTGGATGCCACATCATTAAAACTATCACCCACTATAGGAGGAATAGTAAAGCAATTATGTGTTGGAAAGTCAATCACATTTTGTCACCTTTTTAAAATGTTTCAAATGGCATGACCATCTATAGCCTTCAACTATGTTAGGACTTTTTCATTTTGTAATACCACTTTCTCACTCCCATCTTTATTAGAAGTCTTGGTCTTCAACTCTTTCAATGGATCTCAAAGTCAATCTTCCAAAGTATCTTCTTGAAAGATATTATCTAGATAGGTCTCCTATATTCTGCATAGATGGCCTTCCACGCCAATGTTGGTATCAATTGTGTGACATTTTTCTTCTCCTTGGAATACTTGGCAAATTGATGATTGTAGATTGTGCCATCATGCTCAAATGAATCGATTCCACGAGCACTTGAAGTTGTTTTTCTTTTCTAGGAAGTTTAAAAGGTGGTTGAAAAAGTTCAAGGTCATCAACCTCACTGATGTCAAGGATTGATTGCATCAATTTCACATGAGATCTTTCAAAAAACCCATCCATACCTATGCAATTACCCCTCACACACAACATCCCTCAATATTAACACATTGGACAAGATTGACTATAATAATGTCACATCTAAACAAACTTTCTATAAAAATTGAAAAGTTTTGAATTTAATTTTGATTTTAACAACTTATTCAAAGTAACAAATCCAAACCTGCATTTGAAATAATCATATTTTAAGTAGATGGCTACATGCCCTAATTGAAATCGTTAGACTTTAAAACAAAAACCTCCAACTTTACATAAATGGTTACATGCACTAATTGAGGTTATCAAACCTTAAACAATAGCTTCAAACCTTAAGTAGATGGTTACATGCCTTAATTGATGTCATTAGACTCTAAACAAAAGCCTCAAACCTTAAATAGATGGTTACAAGCCTTAATTGAAATTAGCAAAACTTAAACAACAACAAATTCAGACATTACATACATGGTTATATACCTTAATTGAGGTCACCAAACCTTAAACAAAAGCTTCAAACTTTAACTAAATAGTTACAAACCTTAATTGAAGTCAAAAGAACTTAAACAAAAGCTTCAAACTTTAACTAAATAGTTACAAACCTTAATTGAAGTCAAAAGAACTTAAACAAAAGCTTCAAACACTAGGTAGATAGTTATAGACTTTAATTGAAGTTAGTAAAACTTAGACAAAAGCCTCAAACTTGAACTAGATGGTTGCATGCCCTTATTGAGGTCATCACACTTTAAGTAAATGGTTACATGCCCTAATTGAAGTCATCAGATTTTTAAAAGCTTCAAATTTGAAATATATGGTTACAGGCTTTAATTGAAGTCATCACACCTTAAACAATAGCCTTAAACCTTAAATACATGGTTGTACGCTTTAATTGAAGTTATCAAACCCTAAAAAAAAACTTTAAACCTTAAATAGATGGTTACAAGCCCTAATTAAAGTCATCAAACCTTAAACAATACCTTCAAACCTAAAGTAGATGGTTACAGGCCCTAATTGAAATAATCACACCTTAAACAATAGCCTTAGACCTTAAGTAGATGGTTACATGCATTAATTGAAGTCATTAGACCCTAAACAAAAGCCTTGTACTTTAAGTAGATGGTTAGAACCCTAACTTGAGGTCATTAAACTTTAAACAAAATCCCCAAACCTTAAATAAATGGTTATAGGTTCTAATTAACATTAGTAAAACTTAAACAAAAGCTTCAAGCCTTACATACATGGGTACATGCTTTAATTGAGGTCATCAAACCTTAAACAAAAGCCTCTAACCTTAAATAAATGGTTGCAAGCCTTTATTGAAGTCAATATAATTTAAACAAAAGCCTCATAGTATAGGTAGATGGTTACAAGCCTTAATTAAAGTCATTAGACCCTAAACAAAAGCTTCAAACCTTAGGTAAATGGTTATAGGCCTTAATTGAAGTCATTAGATCTTAAACAAAAGACTTTGGCCTTACATAAATGGTTACATGCGCTAATTGAAATTAATAGACCTTAAACAAAAGCCTTAGATCTTAAGTAGATTATCACAAGCCTTATTTGAAGTCAACAAACCTTAAACAATAGCCTCAAACCTTAAGTAGATGGTTACAAGCCTTAATTGAGGTCATCAAACCTTAAACAATAGCCTCGAACCTCATGAGAGAGTTTGATGAGGACCACAATGACCTAGCAAACATGTAATTGGAAACAAACTTGCATGAAATTGGGAATATATATACATAAATTTGGGCTTCACAAAATATAATTACATTCAAAATTGAACTTCAATTTCCCATATTTTAAACTAAACTATTGAATTTGAGGAGTGTCCATTTTAAAGCAAAAATCAACACAAGATTGGGTGTTAGATTTGGATTCAATGGATTCTCTAGATTTTTGACAAGCATGCAAGCACAAGAGCTCAAACTTGAGGCATTCTTGGAGAGATTGCCTTGTAAGGCGATGTTATTTAATATGATGGAGGTACGATTGATGGGCTACCCTTGCAATTTCTAATGCATTCCAAGGTAAACTTTTGCTTATAACTTTGAACCATGTTTTATTTACTCATAGAAGCTACCACCTCATAGATGGTGTGATGGGCAATCATGGAAAAAAATGTTTTATCACCAAGCCATTCAGTAATGGAGGTAGCAATTCAATTAAAGTTTGAATTGGAATTGAGATATAGCTAAGGAAATCTGAATTTAGGGATTCATTAGTAAGGTCTAGCACAAGGGGTGTAGGAGGAAGATTGTCATAGAATGACTTCCTAAATTAGTTAGAAGTCAAAGATTGGAAATTCTCACGAAGTTTTTGGATGAACATGGATATGGACCACAATACTAACAAGAATGTTGACCAAAGGTTCAAGTCTGTGGAATCCCAATCATAAAAAAAATGCCCCCATCATCCTCATTATTTCCATGCACCATGTGTATGCAAATGTTGCACGATAAACCCTAAACCTCACCTCTAAAAATAAGAAAATTCCTTGATGGGCCTCTATGTTTTTGCTACATTTTAACAAAATTGGAATTGATTGGTTTTAATTTCACCTCAACAAGTGTTGTTGTGTGGCATGCAACCTCACCTTTTTCGACACACTCCTTCACCCTTTTCGCACTTCCAGTAATGTTCGCAACAACACTTGCAACACCACACGCAAACCCCTGCTTTTTTTCCTTTTGCACTTGCAACAACCCTAAACCCTTTCATGCTTGCAATAACACTTGTAGTGCCACACACACCCCCCTACCTTTTTTCATTTTGCATTCATAGCAACCCTAAACCTTTTAGCACTTGCAACAACACTCACAACAATGATTGCAACATTGCATGCACCCCCCCTACCTTTTTTCCCTTTGCATTCAGAGAAA
>Ga0209208_10001243_pt1 | contig 35673 bp, 28 predicted proteins | sample S1TSphfallax_3_FD_187694 | JGI IMG/M metagenome (GOLD analysis project Ga0209208, IMG submission 187694) | Host-associated microbial communities from peat moss isolated from Minnesota, USA - S1T2_Fd - Sphagnum fallax MG (SPAdes) (version 2) | ecosystem: Host-associated > Plants > Peat moss >...
AATGCAAATACGATGTTGAAAAAATATGAGTACAACATAAATACAAAATATAGACAACATGAATACAATATAGAATCAATACAATAATAGAGTTTGTAACCATATTGTAACAACATTGTATCATTTATAACTAAAAATGCATATCCAATACAATCATAATACTAATGCAATATCATTACAATATGGACATAATGTGAATACAACATGGCAAACAACATAAATACAATGCAAATATGATGCTACATCAATTATCATTGAAACAATACCAAAATTAAATCAATACAATCTAAATTGTTTCAATGCCTATTTTACACGAACAAAGCACTAAACCTTGGACATCTTGTAAAAGTATTGTGAAAGCACTTAAATAGCACTAATACAAAGGGGTCCCCACTTTGTGATGGTGGCATGGATTGAAAATCTGAAAGAAAGCTTGAATGTCATAATAGCACTACAACATCATTTAAATAACACTTTCAAATGCTTACCTTACTAGAACACAAACAAAGATATCTGAAAACAACATCAAAATACCATTGGTATTTTAATAGGCATTGGAAATAAAAAAGAAAGCTTGAATGTTGTAAGAGCACTATGGCGGCACTTAGATAACATTTTCAAATGCTTACCTTACTCATTGGAACGCAAGCAAATATATCCAAGATAACAAGATGTATGTGGGAAGTGTTGTTGCATGACTTCAAGAAAACCTCGATTGCACCTGATCCAACATAACAATAGTTGAGTTTTAGAACATGGTAGCATTGATAACCTATGCTACTATGACACAATGCTTAAGATTCCAATTCTGTTCATCATCATGCATATTGTTTGTGAGGCCCTAGTATAGTTTCAAAAATGCTAACATTGTAAAATTCAAACAATCTAAATATAAATGACAACTAAAGGCCATAATTCTATCTCCTCTCATATGGGACACAAATCTTTTGCCACTTGAGCTATTTCTAAGTCATCAACGAGGAAAACATTGTAAATCATTTTAAAGAGAAAGAGGTTGTGAAACCCATGGAAACCACTTGATGCACATGCACATGTAGGAATATGCCTGCCTCATCAACATAATTACACCTAAATGAAGCACAAACCCCTACATAATCAAAACTGCTCATGTGGGAAGATGTAAGTAAACAAGACAACAAAAGAAAATGCTAATCCCCAATCTAGTCCAAAACCTTGATATTGAATTTGCAAAATCAAAATCCCCACCTCACCAAAGCCACTGCCATTGCGACTGCTCTCAACTCCAAATCACAGTCTCCAGTGAAAGCTGGTCACTTCACTCTAAACCCAACCCCCTTATGGTTTGAACCTTTTTCACATAGCTCTTTCACTCTCTCTTAAATAGGTGGCCACTCTCTTCATACATCTATTACTGTGACTGACCAATCAAAGTCAATCACATTTCTTTATCTTGTGCACATTTACAAGTCCAAGCTAGTGTTCGGTGGTATTAATGAACAGACCTTCAACAATTATCAAGGCGGTTCTTAAGATCCATAACTACAATTCTAAAAAATCAGTGAACTAGTTCTAAAATATAATCATGGTTCTCAACAAATTTGAAAAAATCAAATAAGCACCCCAAAAAAACTGCTGATTCTTTCATGAAAACCACTGATTCTTTAAGGGCTTTCAAATAACTGAGATCAATGGTTCTTTGATTCTGATTTTTTTCAGAGAACTGGATTCAGTGGTTCTCTGATTCCAAAATACTTAAAAACTGGAACCACCAGTTCTTTAAGGGCTTTCAAATAACTGGGACCGGAGATTCTTTGATTCTGATTTTTCAGAGAACCAGAGCCATGGGTTCCTTAAGGGGTTTCAAGTTTCAACTAACTGGGACTTTGATTCTGATATTTTGGAGAACAGGAACCAGCAGTTCTCTGACAGTGAAATATATATTTTAAAAAACGGAATCAGGGCGGTTCTTTATAAATTCAAATAACCACACAACCTGGGTCCAAACTCAGTTTCAGGCTACCATTTAGAGCCTGAATTTCATCTAATGAAGTTACTCTTTACAGGCCTCCACACTTGTTTTTGGCAAATTTTCACACTGAGGTGACAAAAGGAAAATCAGTTCAAAGTGTACAAAGGATTTTTGAGGGGAAAAAAGTCATGTTTCGACATGAGTTCCTATTGGTCACTAGAACTAGGCAGGATTCTATAAAAAATCTACTTTCCTGTCTGACCTCTACCCAAATTTGGCTCATTCCTCCTGTAAATGATGGCCACCTACTTGACAAAATTGGGAAAAAAAAACCCTGGTGGTGATGGTGGGACTTGCTCACCTGCAAAGAATTTCGTCTACTGCCATCTCTCCCTGTGACGTGGTGCGTTTTTCATGTTCTTTTCGTCACCACGCATTGACATTCTGTGGCTAGAGCTACCTTGCTCCATCATGAACCAGCTCCTTGTCCCGGATGCTCAGGACATGAACAGCAAACCGGGATTTGCACTTTCCATCTGCCATCTGGATCTGCTTTCGCGGATCCACCTGTTACAAAACCACATAACTAAACATGCATGTAAAGAAACGGCACTCAACTGGGTTTGGAAGCTTCTGAGGGTGCTTCCCTTGAAGAGAATATCATTGTATTCAACTGTTACAAAACCACATACCTTCTAATGCAAATCTTTAGTGTAAATAAACGGCACTCAACTGGGCTTGGAAGCTTCTGAAGGTGCTTCCCTTGAAGCGAATATAAATGTATTCAGCGAAGGAGATGAGAATCTACTGTTGAAGGTAATTACTGTAAGTTTCTGGGAGTCACTGGCAGACACGTACCTTCATTGGTTGCTGCAAGAATTCGCCATCTGCATCATCTGCATGAGGAAATGGATCTCTTTTCGCAGATCCACTTACGAACACCAAAAAGATGCAAATCTTTAGCGTAAAGAAACAGTACTCAACTGGGCTTTGGAAGCTTCTGAAGGTGCTTCCCGTGAAGAGAATATCACTATATTCAGCAAAGAAGATGAGAATCTTATTTTGAAGAGAATTACTATAAGTCTCTGAGAGTCACTGGGAGACAGTTATTTTTTTGGTTGCTGCAAGAATTCTCAAGAGTTCGAAGCTCGGTAGTCGGATCGAGATTAGGGTTGAAGAAGAAGCTGCTCTTCACGCATCTCTGCAACAAGAAAAAAGAGAGAAAGAAGCGTTAGTGTTCGGCAAAAAACAGCGGGCGGAAGTTACATTCATGAGCAGAAGCTTGGGTGGTGAGAATATGGAGATGGAGCTGAAACACGCGGGGTTCGAAGGACCTGCTGTTTTGATTCCGAGAGTTGGATTAGGGGTGTACATGGCACCGCCCAAAGACGCTTATGAGGCCACACTCGCAGCTTTGAAGATCGGTTATCGTCATATCGATACCGCGGCCTTCTATGGCAACGAGAAAGGAGTCGGTCAAGCGGTGCGAGAAAGCGGCATTCCTCGACAAGAAGTTTTCATAACCACCAAATTGTGGAACTCAGATCATGGCTACGACAAGACTCTAAGAGCCTTCAATCGTAGTCTTGCCGAGCTTGGTTTCGATTACGTTGATCTCTATTTGGTACATTCACCGATGGCCGTTGACAAAAGAATCGACACATGGAAAGCAATGGAGCAAATCCTGAAGAGCGGGAAAGCAAGGGCAATCGGTGTGAGCAATTACGGTGTTCATCACTTGAAGGAGCTGTTTGCAAACTGCGAAATCCGTCCCTCTGTGAACCAGATCGAGTTGACCCCGTTCAACACGCGGAAAGCATTGGTGAAGTTTTGTGAAGACGAGAACATCGTGTTGGAGTCATACTCTCCTCTCACCAGAGGCGAGCGCTTGAAACACAAAACCCTTGTACAGACGGCGCAGAAATACAACAAATCCACTGCACAACTCTTGATTCGCTGGTGTCTTCAGAAGAATTTCGTGACTTTGCCTAAGTCCGTCACACCAGCACGCATTGCGGAGAATTTCCAAGTGTTCGACTTCAGTATCACCCCTGAGGATATGGCGAAGCTTGATTCGTTAGACGAAGAATGGGTGGCTGGTTGGGATCCGACTAAGGCAAGTTAGAATCATGCCCATTTCTGCAGGATGGATCTCCAGAGCTTTTTGGAAGCAAACAAATAAACGAGACAACGTGTTAGATTTGCAAACTGGTGATCGATTTGTGAGTATTTCTAGACAGGATTCCAAACAGGAGTTTCTCCAGGTGATCAATATAGATTTGTGAGTATCTCTAGACAGGATTTCAAACAGGAGTTTTCTCCAGTATATGACTCTCACTCAAGAGATTTTGTAACTATGAAATTGAAGCATGAAGAGCTTTGACTTTCAGCTGGCAAACACAGTGTTGGCTTTGCATCTTACAGCTGAATAGAACAAAACATATGGATTCTCCAGCAGATTTTTCATAAGTTTTATTCATCTGTTTTGCGAGCGGCACATTTCACCCCACAAAAGATCATTAAATTGGAGAAAGTTGTATGTATGGTTTTAAACACACTGGCAACCAAAACAACATTTATGCCAATGTCAAAAGACATTTTTCCATTTGCTACATTTGTTGTGGAATGATTCCCTCCATGTGAGGAGATTTGAAGATTGATTTCTAAAGCAAGGCAAATGTGACCTTGTCCTAGATATCTTTGAAAACAAATTATGAAAGTTCAATCCCTACTTCGTACAAGAAGAACTATTTAATATCATTAACATAACAAAGTCTTGTCAAACATGTCACAAGGTAGAGATCATGCACCTTGCAATCCACCAAATTGTGATGACCTTGCTTTTTGTTCTAGTAGGTTTAAACAATTATTTTTTGTAGCAATAATATTTGAGTAGTTTGAATGTGATACATTGCACCTTGTCCTTAGTTAGTCTTTTAGCTATATGCATAATTCAAGGCCTACCTTAGGCAAAATGGTTTTGATTACTTTTGTGTTCATGATTCAATGCACCTTCAACAATGTAAAGCTTCAATTTCCAATCCTGTATTGTCCAATGTTGGTTTGGTATCAGGTACATTGTATACTAGTCTGGTTATATACTACATGGGGTGTGTACAAAAGTGAAAGTACTAGAGAATTCTTGGAATTTATATACCATTTTGATATAAGTAACCCAGACATCTTGAATTGATGATGCACACTGGTAGGAATATAACTACATTTAGTACATTATACTATTTGGTGTACATTATAAACATTGATAGAATAGTTAGATGTAATAGCTAGTAGGTCTTTTGGCCTTGCCTACCAAGGCAAGGATATTGTGTTTAGATTCATTATAGAGCATAGTAGCTTAATGGGTTTTGGCCCCTTAGGTAATAGGTCTATTTTTGTATGAGGATTTTTGAAAGATGATATTTTGGCTTGTGTTGAAACGTGAGATTAGTTACAAAGTTATGATATCTTGAAAGATTTTGGTTTCTTTTAGAGGATTTTTTTGAACATTATATTTTTGCATCGTGAAATATTTGAATTTTCATAATTCTTTTTTTGCTTTAAGATACTTTTTAATGTAAATGGCAAGGCCACAATGTGATACACCCCCTTGTTATTGATGTTTTGTTTTTGAATGCCATCTATCATACCCATAAAATGAAATCTGGAGACAACCATGGCCCCCCTTCTGCCTTTGGTATGGTCAGAAAGACCTTGACCTTTGGTGCTGTGCACGTTTGTCATTTTGCAATTTTCAGACCAATGGAACAAAAGTAAATGAATTTAGATTACCTTTCTGGAAATCAATTTAAAATTAATTTAACAATGTTCCACAAAAACTCTGAAGTTAATGTCCACTTTGACTCTAATAGTATGGGATGGGTGACCTTAATGGAGCTTTATGTATTTGGGCCAACACCAAGGAGGTTCAATATATAGTAAACCCCCGTTATAATCACACTCATTTTAATCACATTCTTGTTTGTGTCACACAGTTTTTTATAACCATCCATTTTAGTAAGAAACACTATTCTCTATAATCACTATCACACTTGCCAATAGCACAAAATATTTGCAAAGCTTCTTTTTTTTTGAATGTCATTATAATGAGAAAATTCAAAGGCAAATTTTAGGGTCTCATAAATTATAATTCCCTTTGGCATTAGTGTTGCTTTGTGTTTAAATTGTGCAAACTAACTACAATGAATCCAGTTGAAAAGAAAAGGAAAAACAACTTTCTAGTGTAATCAAACAAAAGATATGCAAACTTGCCAAAAAAACAAAAAATCTTAATTAAAAAAATTAATTAACAAGATACACAAGCTAATAGTGAAGAAGCTCAAACTCAATGTAAGTCATCATATTAAAACAAACAAAAATTACAACCTTCTTCAAGTCTAATAATGCATAGTAGAGCTTAGAATAAGCCATGTAAGAAATTTAAACAATTAGCACCTTCATTCTAGCATAAAAGGGCTGTTTTGTAAAGCTCTTTGGCCTATAGTCACAATCTTGTAAGGGCTTGTATGGAATGTGACTATACATGTTTAAATCACAATTTGTTAGTGTCACAACAAAAGTGGTCACCAAGGGCATGATTATAAAGGAGGTTTACTGTACTTGAACCAGTTGCCCAGGGCCCCACTAGCTGGATATAAAGATTGGCATCTAAACCCTAGTTTGGTCCCTCATTTCCTCCAGACCTTAATACTGAGGTGGCTTGATATTAGACCAAGTATTTGCAAACAGGGAACCAGGCTGGTCTGGTCATCATTGCCAGGGTTCATATCATTTTTGATACCAGGCATAGGCCTATATACAAGAAGAACACTGCTACGATCCTTATTTAAGCATTCAACAAAACAACTTACAGAATTGGCCATATTCTTATTCAGATTAATTTCAACTACTTGTGACCATCACTATCTACAAAACATTGCAATCACCTTTCAAAATTAACCAAAACCATTATGGTTCACAACATAACTAGAGCATTGGACTTAGAATCAATGAACCAAACATGGCTAAAGGCTACTTAGGGTGCTAATTCATGGTCGTGGTTTTAGTCTTCAAACAAAGATGTGTCTTTTCCATCGAGACAACTCTTTCACAAAATAAAAGTTTAGCACTTAAAAGCTGCCCTAATCTCTGTATACAAGGAGATTGTGGCACGCAAGACAAAAGTGGTCAAAGCTTAACCTTACACTATGTCAGCTCCAAGGATTCAGTGACTTCCAAGTGCTTGACATATAAGAAGCGTATATAGTCCTTCATAGTGCAAGCCACACCGAATTTAGGCTAAAAAAATCACACTGAAAAGATTTTACCCTTGTTGACACTTTGCTTCTAATTCAGCCTATTGTAACTTAAATCTCTACACCCGAGAAGAATACTAACCTCATCAATCAAGTGATATTGAAGAATGAGTTGTGTTTTCCTTGGATCTGGTTCAGCTGCTGCATACATAATGTAGAGATGTCTTCTCACCCACCCGAGATTGTGGGTGTTAAGAAACTTAACTTCAGAATTTGAATAACTGTGTACATCAACTTGCAGGAACCATGATCAAGGGGAAGCCAAATCACTTAGCTGCACATCCAACATAGACATGACTAGACATGAAGAAATGAGCTGATTGCTTGGACAACAGCATTGAGACAATTCAGTCAGAAGATTTGAAGAAAGGGATACACTTACCTCCACCAGGGAGGCCAAGAGAAAATGGGTGCTGTACACATCCAGAATTTGTGATTTCACCAAGGTAACTCCATAATTCAGCTGTGTTTTTGCAGTTAGAAATTTTTCTTTCTGGGTCAAGATCTTCTTGTACTATGCACTCATTGGACCCCATGTGCCTGCTATTTGCATGTGCCTTAGTGACCAGCCCATCATATAATGTTAACCCTAGGGTTTCTTCAAAGAATATGCTCTGAAAATACATGAACTCTACAAAAAAGCTGCTCTTTACCTACAGTTTTAACTCTTCGCGTTACAGTCTATGATTTACAAGGTTTTAATTCTTTGTATTCTGATTGTGGGTTGCAATCCTACCTCCAACGATACATATTGAAGGATTCAGACAATTCAATTGTCCTGTAAGACTTCCTTCTGTAGCTTGGGTGCTTGTGTCCTCTTTGTTTCTTCCAACCCTGCCCTTAAGAACTTCTGTTGAAGGTGTCTTGCTTGAATTTAGATTAGTCTATTGAACAACCTGGCTTCAACCAAAAAACCTTATTAGGTTGTCAAACCATCAGGCAGGTTAGTTTGATTACTACCCAAGATGTTCCCACCCACATCAGGGAATGTTACATAGTCAGGAAGTGGCTCAATAGAGCCATTCAAGTTCACTTTTATGGGGTAGCGCAAGAGATGTCCCTTCAGATTGATGACTTCCTCAGCAACGTATTGTTCCCAATTTGCTTGGGCCAACTCATTCACTCTCCTTACGCATTCTAGCGTTTCTGCATCCCTGAACAGATCCTCCAGTATACCCAGATGTTCTGCCCAAAGTGACATGCGAAATCCATAGACCTGTGCCAAAGCATTGTTGCCAATTAGTCAAGACCTGCATGCTAGTCAGATGCTTGATTATTTCAGGGGTGCTCAGCCTTTGCAGACAATTGATTCAGAAAAATTTAGGGTTCATGTCATAGTTACTACACATTTGAGAACAATGAAACATGATTGACATATAATGACCTGATTCAGAACAGGGCTCATGTCTCATAACCTGAAGAAATGGTTTGAAGTTTAAACTACAAAATGAAAATGACTGGATGACAAGAAAGAAGAGAAAAATCAGGGTTTACAAACTACAGTTTTGAACTTCATAGCTTCAATTTTGAAACTTTGTACATGAAATTTGGACAAATCCTAATTAAGCCTGCTCCTCTTCCTATTATCTGTTCTGTTCTTCTCCCTCCTCCTCCACCGCTTCATTAGTCAAGAAACATATAATAATAATGCTAACAAAGATTGAATGAAAGTGCTAGCAATAAAGGTGTCACCAAACCCTAGAAAGATCAATGAGGCATGCATGATGAAAAATTAGGGATACAGGCTCATCTTGGTGTTGTGGATTTTGGATTTTTGGAAAATTGTCACTACAAGTCATCTATTCAATGGTAACTTGTAGTAACAAGTCAACACCTTTAAATGTTTCTTCTCATTGGAATGGCCAAATGCTTTGAAACCTCAATGAAATAAAATTTCTTGCAACCATATTAACACGATATAGTCAAGAAAGCCTGCTGCTGTTCCATCGAGATGCTAAGGCCAAAGAAAGTCTGCAACACCCACTAATCCAATGTTCATTACACTGCATTACAAAGTAATGCAACAGTGGAGTGTGTTGAGGAAGAAGCTAACCTGACCAAGGGGATGAGAATGCTGGTGGTCCCATGTGTAGTGGGGTTGGTAGCCCCCAGTAGCAATCTCAGTATCTCGGGAACCATCCATGGAACGTTGATTAATGTTGGCAGACCCACAGATGATGTACTCATCGTCCACTATAATGCCCTTGGAATGCACATATATCATGAACCGTCTATTCTTCTGCACTAAACCCTGAAATTGAACACACCATGCACATTTGAGAACACAAGATAAAATCCTCCATTAGATTTCAACAGACATCAAGGTACGCTCACCTTCTTAGCAAATGCTTCCCTACTGGACTCTCTGCACTCAGCTGCACCACACTTTGTTTACACACATTGTTTAACCCAACATTGAAGAAAATTCTAATTATCTCTTCTGCACAACTACATTTAATCATTTTCGTAAGCTGGAATAAACTGATAGAAACTTTTTGGACATGCAGAGATGGTTCCAGGATATATGAGATGATTCCAGAGACCCTTTCAGAAGCCCAAGAGATATCTTTGCAAAGTAACACATTGAAGGATATGATTTTTAAAAATGTGACAAAAAACATTTGCTGGATTACAATGATGTTGTCTGCAAACCAAAGCTTGAATGATTTGAAACCTTTTCTGAACTAGTAACAGCTTGTACTTCAGTGCATGTAATAAGGAGAGGTTAGAAGATCCACTCACATGCTTAGAATTATCAGGTGAATTCATGGGTTGTCCCTCCTGAGGGCTTTTTGGTTCCCGGTTACCAAGACAGTAAAAGTTCAAATAGTCACAGGGATGGTGTTCTCCAAGCAGACCAACATCACTCAATGCAGCAGCTATCACCCCATACATCATCTTCATCGTTTGCGTCTGGGATTCATCCCACACAAGTTACAGGCCTGAGGATAACAACCATAGTCTTACCAAGAAAGTTGATAAAGAGCAATGATGAGTACCTGGAAGAAAAGGATTTCTTGCATGGGACCACTATCAGGAACACCTTCTGGCCACATGGGGATTACTACATATACAGCAAAGGGCTGGTGATCCCGAATTTTGCTTGCCACTTTCAATGCTAGTTCCATAGGAATGAGGTGGTTGGCACCTGTGTATCAGTAGAGTTCCCCTTCTTTTCTTTAGACCTTGAAAAAACCCACTTCCCAGACGTTCCCCACATACATTGTGACATCATTGACAACTGGCATAGAAACTTGATAAACCCTTACATTCCACCACTATTCAATCAGTTAAATGTGGGGTCAACTGGGTCACAAACTCCATTGGTTCAGACTCAACTTCTTAGCAGCCTTCAATATATATATTGCCAGATCATAATACAGTTTTTAGTTAATGATGTAGAATCACAAGCAGGGAGAGGATTCAAAACTTGGTATTCCAGGCAGCAGAGGGAGAGTGGGCCTCGGAGGGTACCAGCAGTCTTGTAGTCAGGCCAATTATAGGATGAACCAATGAAGTATTGATTTTCAATATAGATGAAATGCTGAGCAGAACGAATGGCTTTCACATACGCCATTTGGATGCTAACATCAACAGATATGTTCTTATCCCAGACAAGATGCTGTATCACAAGTCCACAACCCTAACAAATTCATGCACTGCAAGACTAAAGACAATTATTGGGCTTTCTGAAATCTCAACAGTGCTCTAACCAGGAAACATAAGGTAACTTCAGAGATATGTTATTTTCAGGCTTACAGCATTTCCTTAAAACTTATGATCCACTGGAATTAGTTGTCAGTACTGATCTGATTCAAATTTCACAACCCTGCATGTGAACTTGTGTGAGGAAGCTGAAGATGTCTAAGTAGAAAAGACTCAGTAGGAAAAAGCATACCGCCTGTTCAATCCCTGCATTTGTCCTTGGGAAACCCTTCACTGATCCTGAATCTATGGATCGGAACACCTGTATAACATACAGCTCAAATTAGAATGCAGCAATATGATGATATTTCCAAAACTTTGCTCAATGGATTGAGACACCAGAACTCTAAAACACCTTGAACAAGTTACAACAGTACTGCTGCATTACTCAACACCTGTCTAATGCTCACCATGAGTCTTTTGGGTGCAACAAATACAGAGAAGTGTTTCAAATTGTCATGGAGAATTTTGATCAAGGAAATCTGAAGATAGACTCTCATGTTATGTTCCTGGAGCTTAGCTTTCACCTCTCAAGAGTTCAACCAAACTGCCTTCAGGGAGGATGAAAAAGATACAAAATTGTGCAGGACACTGGGGGAGTACCTGAGCATGCCAAGCACTTGGTTCATTGTTATTAGTCATGTATAGCTTAGGATCTCCTTCAGGTGGAGCATTAGGGGATGGACTCAAAATCCATGAAATCCTACTGATTTGAATTAATTCTTCTTCATGCCACCGCGTTGCTTTTCTCCAGCGCTGCTCAAAATTAGTGAGGACATCATATGCTGCTGGCCCCTCAATTTTGCAGTGCAAATCATGCCATGGTTGTCTTGGACCTCCTCCATCTGCCATTGCCTGCACCATGACCCAATACAATGTGTCCAATCCAATTTCCATCCCAACATGCAATACAGCTAGAACAAAGTGCACATACAAGAGTATTGACAACACTATCCGGAACACCTATCCACCATCTGCCTCAAGTTTAGAACATATTGAAAACATTGATTACTTTTGAAACTTATGATACTTGAACTGGTAGTAGGAAGAAGCTCAAAACTCCAAATCTCACTCATTAACCATCAATGCATGAATTGGGCTGAATCCAAAAAGGGCATAGAGGGCAACAGTAAATGGAAGCATTCCCATGTTGTAAGAGAGGGTGGAGGAAAACTAACACTGAAACTGGGGTTGTGGAAGTCATTTTTGTGAGTAGTTTGAAGAGTTACAAAGGGGGAGTGGGTAGGGGTGTCCCAACGGCCATCACAGAGATCTAGACCACCAACAAATGAAGTAACTATCCTCCGATCCCCTGGACCCTGAGTATCCACAATCAACACCTTTTGATGGTGGGTGTACAAAGTTCCCACTACCTGCAGTTCATAACCCTTATGAGACCTATGTATGAAAAAGCCTCCTATCAGAAGTTCATAATACTGATAAAATGGAAGGTGCCTAAGAGAACTTGTGAAAGGTCATGAACAATCAAGTGCAATTTTGATAGATCAGCATGCTTAGAATTCAGAATCAGCCCTGCATACTTCAAGGACCTATAGTCTTTCTGACTCAAAATTTTTGATGAAATGATATAAAGCAAAATGTGATCCCTCATTGGTCTACAGTTCATCTACCTTCTGATGCCAAAGCTGTTGGGATGGATGATTCTATATCCTAGTTGGGTTCCAAGAGGAGAAATGTGCACCTTCTGCCGGAACCAACTAAGCTTGCTGTCTGCATAACGTGGAGCCAGCACACAGCAAACTGCAGAGTTTTTGAAGAACTTCTTTGTATCTTCATCGTGCACACCCATCAATCCCTCCTGCACACCTCAATAGCTACCACATTGTAGTTGATGAAAAGTGTACAGTGTATGAATGCAGCAACAGTTGATAATTGACATAGCTTAGGAACATTTCATCACTTTATTGAGTCCACCACAGATATTTGAGAGACTTGTAACATACAGTTTTAAAGAAGGGGTTGCTGTGAGATGTTTTGTCATCCCAGGCCAAAACAAGCACACGCACTCCCTCAGCTGCTTTTCTCCTCAAAAGGTCTCCAAGTGTTAAATCTCCACCATCTGGTATAGGATGACTAACATCACGAATCAACCTCACCTTGACATAAACAGACCATCCAGCAATGTAGACCATGTGACGTGCCTTCAAGATAGCTGTACACATTTCCTCCCAGCAGCACCGGTGTTCAAGTTTTTCACCATTCTCAAGTATCACATCAGGGAGTTCACCATCAAAAGCATGAGCATCTTGGTATAATGTGAGCCTACACCCCGTGCGGCAGGGAAAATATGTACAGGGTACACCATAAAAATGTTCCCCCTCTGCAGCCCCATGTTTGAAGAGTGGATTTGTGTCAATAGGATGGTATATGATCTTAAGGTGCAACTTAGCACCTGCATGACAGACCTTTCCAGAAGAATTCAATACATCATACCAGCCCTCTACAACCTGTTTCTCAAGCACTTCCTCAGCTGGTATCATCACTTCTCCAATGTACTGTGCACCAAGCATATCATCATCCTTTATCACAATCAGAATTTCGTTTGTGAAGTGGGCAACAGGGATCCAAAAATGCTCATTCCAGTGGGGGCTGGCATTGTTTGAGATTACTCGTGTGGATGCCACCTTTGCCCCTGCAAGCATAACAGATGCATATGGATCGCTTGTGATGCCTTTTGGGTGGTGGCCATGAGAGTGTTCCTTCACTTTGGCCTTGGCTTTTACAAAGGGGGCCTTACAAACTGACAAGAAGGAAAAGCACTGCCTCAACCTCTCTGAGAACAAGTCCATATTGGGCAAGCTCTTGGCCTCATATAGCCACACCTCAAGCGTTCCATGTAAAAGGGGGGCACTCATCACCTCATCCATTGGTGGTGAATCCAATGACAAGTCTGTAGAGGTTGCATCTTGTGGATTCGGGGGTGACACTGCTCCATTCCCATAAGCTTCCCCTGATTTCACTACCCACTTCCACCTTTTCAGTGCAATCAGGGATGAGAATTATGTAGTAAGATAACCTTCAAACATGTGCATTTGCAAAGTGCTGACACATCTCTCTACATTCAGGCACATTACTAAAACTTTTTACAAAGAATATTGGAAGCTTCTGAGGCGGCACAAAACATCCTCCTACACTATGCTCTTGCAAGCTTTAATTTCCAACTGAGCAGATATTCTGTGCTGAGACATTCCTGGAGTTGAATATCCTCATTGCATATACTATACACATAGAAAGATATTACAGGAGATCACAGGACCATCCACAAACCTAATCCAAAACCACACCTTTGTTGCTGAGCACAAACAATTTTGTGTTTTCTTGTGAATGCTTGCAGAACAACTTATGTGCTGATTTGCCTTCTAATCTTTCAAATCCTAAGAACTTATCACCTTTCAGAGGCAATCATGATGCACAGTTCATTTAGACTCAGAGCAACTCCACCAATGCTCAATATGTGACCCTGCAAATTAAAATTGGATGTAGAAAAGTCAATCTTCTCCATCAGGGAAAATTGCTAAGCATGTTCTTTCTCTCCACTGTGCAAAAATGTTGGGTGAAAACCATTTTTTCTCTGGTTTTGAATTTGTTCCAGCATTTTTGTACAGTTTACCGAACACTGCCAAAGAGGAGTGCAATAAATATGATTTGACTGCTGCTCCCTGCTTCTGATTGGCCAATCATTATGATTGGTCTAGGTGGTTTGCTATTAGTAGTCTCCCACCTATTTACACTCCAATTTTTTGTTTAATGGGTGGGGTTGGAAAAAAGTACATAACTAAACTCGGATAGGACAAATATTTTTGCAGGGTCACATAGTGAGCACTGGTGGAGATTTTCTCAGGTACATATATTTGTAGCTCATTCAGGAGAATGCTGTAGCAAGGCAAAAGGTGAGAGATGAAAAACATGGTGTTGATAGCAGGAAAAATGCACTAAATGAAGAGCCAGAAAAACTCACAGCAATTGCACTAGGCTTCAACTGGGAGAGCGAGACAATAAACAAAAAGCAAAGGACGATGCAAAGTAATGAAACAAGATGTCTGTGGATCGCAATACAGACAGAAGAGCTCATCAATGGAAGAATATGGAAATACAATCTCTGCTGATTTTGCAATCAAGCTCAATCGAGATAGAGAGACAAAACAAGAGGAGAAAGCATAGGGAGTAGGACGAGATCTGGTGTGGTCCTTACCTGGGGAACAACCCGCGATCTTCTCTAGCGTCGCAGTGGCACCCGGAATCACATGCACTCCAACGACGGGAGTAGTAGTCTTCGCATGTCCACCTCCACTTCTGTACGGAGGCCGTGGTGTCTGCGGTCCGTCGCTCGCAAGAGGAGCGGGAGACGCTCCCTTTTCCTCCACTTCTGACTCCATTTCCCCGACTCCGTTCTCTCCTCTTCCGTTCACGCCTCCTGCTCCGGTTTGTTTCTGCGATCCCGCAAGCTCCGCCATCTATCGAATTCCGCTTCTCACTAAGTTCCACCACTTCCAAGTTCGTACAAGTGCTTGTTCAGCTCAGGGCTTCGTTTCTCTGAGTAAGCTTGTCGAAAAATCCAAAAAGAAAATTTCATATAAGAACTCGATGCAAATCGCTTCTTGTTGCATCAATCTCCCCTCCTCTCAAATCGCGATTTTTATTCTCCAGAGGTGAGATTCTCCAGCCTTCAACAAGCTGCTTCTTCTTCCACACTCTGCTGCGAAAAAAGCGAAGTCTGAGTAGCGTGGAGAGCACCAAAACACATCCCCAAGTGCACCCAAAAAATTTCTAAAAATCTCCAATAATGTTTTTTTCTCGAAAGAATTTAAAATCGAACAAAATTATGGTTTAGAACGAAAATTCACGATCCAAGGGAAAAAAAAATTTAATAAGAAAATATTATTAAAATATTAATGAAAAACTTGACAACCCTCAATTCTTGAATGACACAACGACGACGAACGTTCTCGATTTCGCGATCGCGCGGAGAAACCAAGACCGAAAGATAAATAATTAACGAAATATATCCCAAAAAACAATGGTTCCGCCCAGGAATGAATCCGTGTCGAGCGGGTATTAGAGACGTTCCGGTTATCATTGGTTCTTACGGTTCGTAACCGTGGTGCTCAGAGAAACCAAAAGAACCAGTTCTAACGTGTGACCAGGGTTCTTAATAAATTGAAAAAGTCTAACAATCGGCCACTAGAACCCGCAGGTGTTACCTGTTCCTTCATTACAACCGCCGGTTCTTTGACGATTGGAAAATTGCCGGAGCTTCTGGTTTCTCTGACACCTGGAATATATTTTTGGGAAGCGGAAACCCCTGGGAACCGGAGGATATCATCGAAATGGAATACCCGCTCAACACCGGTATGGCACGTCGACTTCTTCACACAGCAAGCATATCCTTCCGTAGTAGGTGAAAAGGAAAAACTAGTAGTAGTAAAAAACTAGGCTCTTTACTAAAGAACGCAAAAGAAGGATGTTGTCGGTGCAGTTACTTTCTTTTCGACCTTTTTCCGGTTTTCTTCGATCTTTTTGCATTACTAGAAAAGAGTTCCTCTTAAGATGAAACACGTGTCATACAGCTGTCGGTTAACATTTGCAGGCGGTGTCAGTCAACATTTCTAACTTATCCAAAATTAAAAGAAATGAAAGTTTTTCTTTTAAAGGGGAAGAAGGTTACAGTTTTCAGCTGCTGCGAAATTCATTCAGCCCAGGGAGCGGTCCTGAAAATACAAAGGAAAGAAATCAAGCTGGTCTTTTATGATAGGAGAATCTTTTTTACCTATGTAGGCAAAATTTGCCTTCCACTCTTAACGAGTAGGCATAATAAGAACCTTCCCCTCCTAAGCCTCATGATCTGCGAATGTTTTAAGAGTCAAAAGGAGATTATGATCAGATTGTACATTCTTGTGATTCACCTAAATTTCTTAGATCTTGCCCTTTGTGCAGATATGGATTGTATCACCTAAATGACCCATGTTGTGAATTCAATTGTGTCATATGCAAAAAATCATTTTTTTCTCTCAACAACTGTGCACCTGAATTGCTTGAAGAAAGCTTGAAAGATCTGGTGCAAAAGATGGTAATGTCTGGTGAGATTGCAAAACCTCTGGTTAATTTATGCATGTTTTTTGGTGCGCATTAAAGGAGGGAAGAAGAGAATGCAGGATGCATCACTGTGTGAGGAGCCATCATTATGAGCAAGAGAAATGACTAAAACACCCACAAAACAAACCACCCAAAATTTCAAGTTTCCCAAAAATTGCTCCAGTTTGTAGACCCATTTCAAAATTGTTCATTGAATATTTGTTCTCCAGTGTGAACAAAACCATGAACTGGTGGGCTTCATACTGACGAGTAATGGATGTTGGTGCTCTATGGCAACCTTGACTTCCTTTGACAAGGTCCACCAACCCCCCCCATTGGATATCTTTTATCTTCAAAACATTAGTAAAAGCATTTAGTTTGCACATTACTGAACCCATTTAGCAATAGTGACAAATGATGATGTGATTGATTTCAAGGTTAGCCAACAAGAGAATCTCTTGCTTGGATGAGTCTCTTACTTTGTCTTCCTACTACTTTGTATTAGGTTCCTTACATAATAAATGAGCTTATGCACACTTGGTACTTTTTATGTGGATATGGGTCTGTCAATCAGAGAGACAGAGAACCACAAGCATATGTAGCATCTAATCCCAGCAACCCATGATCCTTGAACACTAACAACATAGTGCAGCTGCTTCGACCCTCTCTTGATTGCTGCTTTCAATTGTTGCTGTGCGAATTGAGGCATCATATTATTATTGTGAATTTTGCATACTTGATGTGCGACAAATGCAGGGAATTTTTGAACTCTCTCTTTTTCCTTGCAAGGTGTGCATCATAGCATAATTCCTCTTCTTTGGTGTTGTTCCATGTACATGGTTGATGCTTAAAGATTTTGGCATCACAATTGGTACTGATCTTGCCAAAGGGGTGAAGCTCCCCTGCTTTCTACAACAAAGCAACCACGTGAGAACTAACCTTTGAACTGGCCTTTGTGTAGTGAGCATGATCACTTAGGATTTAGATTGGCATTTCCCTCTTAGGAATCCACCAGTGCATTGTGATACCTGCAACACTTTCAAGTCAAAGCTGAAGACAAACAATTGAGACACAATTCTTTTTGCCATGTTGAAGTTGGATTTGTTCCATGTCCTGACAAATATGTTGTGGCCAAATTTCTCTCCAGTTTCTTGAGGAACATGGTGTGCCTGAAAAAAATGCCATAGTGGTGAAGAATAAAAAATTCTTAGAGGTACCTGCAGTTATATCATCTTGCTTGCGCCCACATAGATTTGGCCTCTCTTAATTGACGGTCTTTCTGCACTTGTAACCTACCATCCAGCAGAGCCCTAATATTTCTTGTCTCAAGTTCAATCTCATCCAGCAATTGCCTTCTATGAAGCGCCTGCCATTACCAAACCATGACATTCAATCAGCTCCCTGCCCAAAACACAAAAATGCTTACCAGAAATCAAGTTCATTTGTGTCTTCCAGTTGCAAGGAATTCAATTCAATTCAATTCGCTCTTCTTGGATGCCCAAGTGCAAACATATCCAGAATTTTCAGGAAAGCTTTAAAATTCTATGTCAGAATTTTGAAGAAAGCAAAAGTGTCATAATCCTTCCTTTTGTGTATGACCAGCCATATGCAGCACTAGCTCCATCAACTGAATTTTCCATGCTCTATACGGAAAAAGACATTAAAATCAACACAACCAAAAAGTACCTGTTTGCGTGCAGTTCCTTGACAACGCCAATATTGAGCACCAGCTTGCAGATTTTGCTCAACATTATGATGCCACCTCATCAAATCCCGTTGTCTTAAGAATCTCCGGAGAGCCCTGTCTTTATCATTTGATTTCTTCTTTATACCCTGTAATCCAATGGGGGGATCCAATCCAACCATTATCACCACAGGACAAAATGGGAACACAAAACTGACATATTCACACAATTGTTAAGGTACAGACTACAGACACCACAGGGCATAGTGTCTTGTGCCTGATGTCTTATCAAACAGAGTGTCACAGATCTGTAACAGAAGAGAAACCCTATCTGGCAATCTGAGTACTCACCTCATTGGTTACCTATATGTTTTCACTCTAAGAGATGGGTATTTCACCTATTTGCTTGAGGGATTTTTCAGTTGTGCAAACAAACTAGGACCACTTTCCATACATGACGCATCAAATCAAGTCTCAAAGATCCCTACTGAAACTGGACATCCTTATTGCCCAATTCTTCTGAATGTGGATTGGTGAAAGAAATGGCACATGTTCTATGTTGACCATGAGAGGCATGAATCGCTGTAAGCAATTGTCTTATATAGGTGTGCTAATTGCAAATTGTTTAGGTCATTTACCATAGCCCGCTTTTCACGGATAGCAATCGAATTGAGGAGAATTTGGTGCCTCTCCTGCAGCTTCTTTGCCTCAGCTTCTTTCTTTTCCTTTTGCATCTTCCTCCATAAGACCATCTTTTCCTTTCTTCTAATCCGCAGTGCCTGTTATTACAGTAAAACATAATAATCTTCACCAATCTGCTACTACTACTTACAATGCAAAAATTTACAGGTTTGTGCTAATTTAAGCTTCTGCAACACAACAAGTTCACAGCAAGAAATAGACTAGTAACTCTGTGCTTTACAACTTTGAGTCAAGCCGTCTGATAGCATAAATTCGAGGATTCTGATTGCAACAACCCCCACATGATTGAGCTGAATTCCTTGAAATTTATATGGTTGTAGGTGCTGCCTGGAAGGTGATGGAGCTAGAGAAAGGAGTGAAAGAAACACAAAAACACATACTTCAGGAAGGAGTGTAAGAAACAAAAAACATACTTCACATTTTGCAGCATAGTCATCTTTACGCTTTTGTAGAAAACCTAGCCATGTTGCTAGAGCATCAGCTTGGCGTCTCTCAGCTTCTGCCCGTACCAATGCATTGATTTCAGCCATTTCTTTCTTCTTCTGTGCCTGCAATCTTTTGCGAACAGCATCCCGAGCTTGCAGTTCCTTCATCTTTTTCATGGCCTCCTGCATTATTCAGAGGTCCACATCCCCAGAATCAGACTTTGTTCGGTGCCTCAGGAAATCATATCAATTGGCTCTGCACAAAACCCTCTTGAAATCCCTGCTTGACTATCTAACAGCAACCTTGTCCGTCAAATTTTCTCAATTGATGTCTGGAAGTGCTTGAAGCATCATGAATCAAACCTTTATGATGTCTTCTTGCATCTGCTCTAACTGCTTTTGAAACTCTGCCTGTTTCTGGGATCTTTCTTGCTCTTTGAGTCTTGCCGCCTTCTTTGCTTTTTTCTGGTAAATTGAAAGAAACACACTTTCAGAGCAAGAGGCTTTTGTATTTGGGTGGTGTCTCAACTCAAAGTCATGGCAAAGATCCAATGGGAAAGCTACTACAAACAGACAATTGCACTTAGCGTTTGCAGCTTCACAAAAGATACAAGATGTGAATGTTGTCCTGAGCTCAAGGAAGAGAGGGGGACAATGACCAGTTTGATGGCATTTGCAACTGCCAGGGCCATTTCTTCTTTGTACCGCTCTTCTGCCATTTTTCGTGCCTTTCTCTCCAACTCTTCTTCCTGAGGTAAAGTTCAACCAGAGAGCATCATTGGTGTGTTCCATGTAGGTGGTGGTTCCATCAAGCATGATTGAAAACCATGGGAAGAATTGGACAAACTACAGAACACTTTGATCCAACTGCATTGCAGCAATTTCTGTAAGATGAAAATTTTGTCCAGTCCACAACAAGATGGATAGCCTTACAAGTTCTTGTAATGAAAGCAGTGTTCAAAACAAGCATCACACATTGTTGTTGAGAACATAGAGCTCACAGCAGCAACTTCCAATCTTCCTATGAGCTCTTCACTAAAGAATAGCAGAGTATATAATATTTTGGGTAACCTGCAATACTCACATCTCTGAGCTTTTGCAACTCATTCTCTCGCATTCTTGCAGCAAATTCTTTGTCCTTTCTTTTCTTTTCTGCTCTCTGTCAATAGACACAAATCCCCACAGAGATTATTGTGATCATTTGGGTATATGTATTACTTCCAGATGCATAAAGAAAATCAGAATAGGCTTTATTGCACTGTGCATAGCATTTTTGTTGACTCTGACGATGACATGAATAGATTTACAGTCATATATTCATTGACCAGATTGGACATACAAGGTACCTGTTCAGCATGCTTCTTCTTTTGCATAGCTAACACTCGCTCAGCATCTGCTTGCATTTGCTGCAACAACTCAGGAAAACAGAGTAAACTGTAAGGCTGATTAAGCAACTAGAGACCGAAAAAGTTTCTCTTTCAGGAATTTGCAACTTTTCCATTTCAAATACTTTGGCTATATGCTACAAACTCAAATTCACCTGTTGACAGGAAACACATGGGCAACAATCAAGATAAACACTTTTCCTTGGAAAACTTATCATCTCAAGCACAGTACACAGACAGCAGAGTCATAAAAGAAAGAGACTTGCAATCAGTCCCCCAGTATCCAGCTTACTGCTCTAAGGGCTTCGAACTTCTTTTTTTTCTCCCTGTCTTGCTCCTGCCGTCTATGTGCAGCTTCTGCCTTTTGGTCAGCCTGCATCATTGATTCTCAAGCCACCCAATCAGCCATTTGTAAAAGTCAGCCAAATCATATGATTATGAGATATATGTTTCAGCAGTAAATGGGAATAGCCAGGTAAATTGCTGTCTTAAGGTCTTTCACAAGGGAAACTGTGCAGCAATGGAGGAGGTTCATTCAAGTTGTGGAATGGGATGACAATGGAAATGCTGAGAAACCTCAGCAGGGAAGAGAGATCTATGATGGGTGGATTGGTGGGTAGAACAAAATTAGACATACCTTGAGCTGCGCAGTGGTTGCCGCACCTTTCTTCCCCTCACCACCATGTTGAGTGACAATATTACTCTCAATGCTGATTATACTTGCAGTGTCATGTTCCTTGATGATTCTGTTTCTTTCTTCAGTGAGTTTTATAATTTTTTCTGGTTCACAACCATGGATTCTATGAATTCAGCATCAGTTCTTCCACCAACATACAAAGAAACGAACTGTTGCCTTCATGACTCACATTGTGCATGATTATAATAGTATCAGTCCATTCTTCCTGGCACCACAACTTTGTCACTACCACTGTTGATCTAGAACGATGTACAAGATCTTTGCAAGAATCATACAGATGGTGTCTCTTCCAGCAGTGTGTCAAACCCTAAAAAACACACCAAGAGGCTACCTAGTATGCTAAAGAGTCAGTCCGGCATCCTCAAAATTTGACATCTACATTACACACAGATTTCAGATGAGTATCAAGGTCTTCTGCAAATGCAAGGTCCAAATCAAAAAAATAGCACATAATGAAAGAAGTGCTCATCCATCACATACCTTTCCTTTCCTTCTCATAATACTGGAACTTCATCTCCTGAAGCTCCAGCCTCAAACCCCTTTCTACGAAATAGTCTCTACCTCTGCAAGACATATGAATTGCAGTATTTTGTTGCCAATGACTATGTTGTCAATGAAATGCAAAGTGCTTTGCAAATGAGGAATATGTACAGACCACATCAATTTGTACTGCCAAGACTACAAAATGCCACACAACTGAGAAAGACTTAGAGGCATAGATATTAGATAGATAGATGCAGAGAGCAGTGAAGAAGACATACTTGTTTTCAATCTCTTGTGGATCGATACCAAGGTAGAGGCATGCTTGAAGCGATCTTGGAGTGTTGACAAACTCCCCAGGTGCACAATTGTCTGCAAGAAACAACTTCAGTGTTGTTGATATAAGGATTTACATAATTTAGCTGGGGCATTGAATCTTTGTACATTCTTCTTTGTTCCCTTAGTCAGTAAAGAGATCTACAAGCTGATTCTTGCAGCTGGCAATTATTTCTGTTTTGAGCAAGAACTGACAAACAACAGCATAGGTACAACAGCTGCACAATCTCTACTCTATAACCCACCAATATCTGGAAGAGAGATGTTCCTCTTTTGTAATTCAATTCCCTTGTGATATGTTGCAACCTGGAGGTCTCGAATCATATGTCCATTGTCATGCCACCCCAGAAACAAAACAATCAGCATCAGCCAGGAAATCACTAGCAGTATAAATCTCTAAAAACCCTTCTCAAGAGCACATGAATTCACAAGTAGATTCTAACCCCCCTGGTCTTGTAAAGTCGTGGGAAGGTAGTGATCAAAGAGACAATTTTGTGCAATACTCTCTGAGATTTTTTTTCATCAGCTGGCGTACCTTCCAGTTCTTGAGCATGTTGTCAGCCCATCTGTCGGCATTGACGGGCTCTATAGGCCACCCACCAGGAGGAGCAGAGTGCACTTGTTCCGACATTTTGGCACCTCGCGCCTACTACTTACTTGTTGTTTTCAGAATCAAAATCCTTTGCTATGATGAACTTTTTGTTTGTTTGTTTGTTTGTTTGTTTTTTTGGGGGGGGAGGGGTCACGAACTACAACAATTGAGTCTTGTGTGGTCATGAGAAGCCATTCAAACTTTCTCTAAACCAAAAACATCCTGCTTGTGGTGCAACTTCCGCTAGTGCGCAAAATCTACTTCTTCTCCTTCTTCTTCTTCTTCACCTGGGACTCGAACAAGCTTGAAAAAAGAGAGCTAGAATTCTGAGCTTGCCGATCAAACGTCGCGCAGCACAAGAAGACGAAGAAAGTGCAGAAAAAAATCAATCACACGTTCGATTCTAGCATCCCGAACCATCATCATCATCATAATCATCATCATCATCGCTAGCAAGTGAAATTCACGACCAAAATGCGGTCGATCTCAGCTCCATAATCTTCAATGCGTACAATTCTTCTTCCATGTTGGTTTGTAAAGTTCTGTTCGCAAATAATGTGAAGTTGGAAATTGCATTTGGTTTGTAAAAGTCCTGCTGTCGGCAGTATTTTAAAAAAATTGAAGTTAGAAATTGCATTGGGTGGTTGACGCTTAGTCTCTAAGCGTGCGTGCTGCGGATTGTGCGATGGTGATGGTGTGTGCAGGGGAGAGTGAATTTTGGGGTGGAGCGTCGCAGCAGCAGGGTGAAAGGTTGCAGGCGTGATAGTGGGAGCTGCCGGCCGTTCCTTTTCCTTTCACCAAACCTCCAGCAACAACAGTTCAAATAGGGATGGTGTTCCATGCTGTTCCCCAAGAGTGAAATCGCCATCAACAACTTTTCAAATTTTGTCCATGCATTTTCAGTGACCACCCTTGGCAGAATGTCCCTTCCACACTAGCTAGCAAAGCACCTTCGACTTTTGTAAGTTTAGCAAGTTTTGAAAAGTTCTTTATGGAACAAGTTAAGGAACAATCTTTTAGAGTTTTTTTGCCCTGTTTTCTCTCACAGCAGCCTCAGGCTATAGCCCTCAGCTGGGCCCTCAAACTCAGGAAGCGCCTAAAAAATAATGTTTCTTACCCTATATCCAGTGACACTTGGTGAAGCTCTTTTCAAAACAACCAAACCAGCAAAAGTTCAAATAGGAAATGTGTTTTATGAAGCTCCCAAAAGTGAAACTCACTGTACATAGTAACACTTAGCAAACACTCTTCAAAATGTGAGACTGAGTGAAAACTACGTTGTTCCACAGTCTCTTCCTTATAGGGCAGGCAGACAGACAGACAGACAGAGCCAACAAACATTTGCCTGAGTTTTCTTTTTCTTCTAAACACCTTCTTCCCTCTCATTTCAATGCAGAAGAAACAAACCTCCGCTGCCTAACACATATCCTTCTGTACGTGTGTTACATCTTTACCCTCAACGACATGTTTCCAAACACATTACGAAGTTGAAAACATCCAAGTGTGTCTCAACATAGAGAGAGATAACTCAATCCATGGAGTGGCAATCCAACTCTCACTAAACTTTCAGTATTGAAGAAAATTTGAAGCATGACAAGCAATGTTTCTTCTGCTGGGGGCGAATTTTTGCCACCATAGACAAAATTTTGCAGGAAGCTACAAAAAGCACATCCCTTTGATTCAAGTTCCTAATCATCACCAACACCAAAAACTTCAAAATGAGCTGAAGCATATTCTCCCATGACTCTCTATTCATAATTAACGCCAAAATCTCTCAATTAATTCCAAATTCTATTTATCAGTTCAATTCATTTACTTGACTTGCACATGTAAACACTAGACCTTTCCTTCAATGGTTAGATGGCCAGTTACTACTTTTTTTCCAAAATTGGTAGAGTGTGTTCTTTCTTTTTTTTAAACTTTTGGCACCACACAAGGCCATATATAAATAGATATCATATATGTCATATAGCATGTAATTAATTTCCTCATCAAACTAATACCTTGTATTATTGATTAACTCAATTTTTCTTCTTTTTGTGTTACTTGGTTGTTATGCATAGGAATGAATTATCAAATACCCATCTTGATAATTGCCAAACATATATACAACCTAAATAGGTTTTAGGGTTTTTTCAAAAAAGGAAAACAACAACAACATTGCATTTCCAACAACCTGTTGTTAGGAAATAGGTAGATTGTTTGCTCAAAATAATTGAGAAGAGTTTTGAGAAAATAGGAAATATATTATTTTGGAACTTGACCTCTTTTCTTGGAAATAGATTGTTCTTGGAAAATGTTTTAAAATTTCAAGAAAACCAGAATTACAGAGTGCAAAAATATGTTAAACAAGTTTAAAGTTTGATAACCCACTTAAATGAAAATTCCAAGCATTCAAGTGAGTTATTAAATTTTTGACAATTCAATACCTAACTCACATAGGCCTTCGTAGTTCTTTAAAATGCTACCTACCATGCAAGTAGGTTCGCTAATCAATTTTATAAAATTCAATAATCAACAGGTCATTAACAATATTATTGATAATTGCATGTTTTTTCAATAACCAACCAATAGTGTTTGTGAACACACAAGCACAAGATGGAGTGGGTGAGGTAGATAAACATCAAAACTATATATGAAGAGCTTCCTAAAACTTAGGACATAAAATTGTTTGCCCAAACTTTTGAGTAGATTGTTACATATTGAGCATTGGAACACAATTATGACATATATTGATTATAATTACAACAAAATTGTTGAGAATGAAAACATTTGATATGCACAAACAATACCTATGAAAATTGGGAATGAGAATTTGACAAGATGAAAATCAATAGGTAGGAGTTTGGCTATCTGTGTATAAGACTTGAAATGGAACCACTTTTAACTTTTAACTTTAAACAATTCCTTGCTTTTCTTAAAGTGTCTTCATTAACCTCAATTAACTCCTTTCTCTTCCTAAAGTGTCTTCATGGAAATGGAAAAATACATGGTGATGTTTAACAGACAATCTTCATCCACTTTATGTAGCTTTGGAAACCACCGTGTCTTAATGTTTGGTGACTAACACCAGAGATGATTTTTCTCATTTAGTTTTATTATAATGTTGTTTGGTAAATAACAATTTGTGAGAAAGATATGTTATCCCATGTTTGACAATTTTGACAATTAACTAACAAACTCACAAATTCATTGCAATTTTGATCTATCTTGTCGTACCATACCATTTCAAGATAGGGGCACAAAGTGATGTTTTTAGTTTTTACCTCCGGCTATGAACATTATGCAACATACGTGAAGACCATTTGTTTCATCAATTGAAAAGATTGATATCAATACTAGTGAATGAGAAAGCTGAATGCATGATTCATGGGAGATGCATTGCATCTTGCTCTAGGGTCTATTGTTGAAAATGTATTTGTCCACACACAATTTAAATGTTACCATATGTTATTGATCGTCCCCTATGTCAAGAGTTTTTATGGAACTTTGTTAAATTAATTTTAATTTAATTTTGAGCAAGAAATTTACTTTAAATTCAGTAAGTTTTGCTTGATGTTGGTCCAAATTTTGTGAAATGACAAACATGTACATTGAGTTGTCAAGGCATTCCAACATTGTCAAAAATAGAACAAAGGCCCCATGGTTGGAAGGGTTACAATGTGATCACATTCAAACAAATAGACACCTATCTTAATATAAACAAGTAAGCCCCCATGCCATTGACCCAAGTATATTAGATCTCCTATAAAGTTGCTGACTATTATTCCAATTAATGTGAGCTTAACTTCAAAGTTATTTGGAAAGTTTATTTAATTTTTAACATTGAATTCAAAAATGAAAATCATTTAAAATTTTATAACTTTTCATCTATTGATCAAAAATTTGCTAATGAAATTTTTTCACATTGCTTCATCAAGGGCTTTTTGACAATACCAAAAGTGTTAAAGAGGTCCATGGTTTGGGAAGGTTATGGCATGGTCAAATCCAAACAAACAAATACCTATCTTAGAATATAAATACCAAACTCATAAGAGTACCTTGATAAAGGGATATTTATAAAGTTTCACAAATTTTTATTTTTATTTACTGTTTTTTTGATGAATTTTTGCATTGTGAGAGAAAATGTTTTTGGAAATTTCTTGGGAAAGAATAGTGTAAATTAGGGGCAAAGAATTGCTATAATGGAAGCATTAACCAACCTTTCAAAAACAAAAAACTTATAGTTAATTAATTAATTTTAAAAACCCTTGATTCAATTATTGTCTTGATATTATTATTGAATATATATGAAGTTAAATAAAGCTCGATGTTGTTAAAAAAATCATTCCACTGTATGATTTCAAGTGGAATCATTATATGTTGAGCTTCTTTTGAAAACATTCCACATATGAAGCCTATCGCATAAATATACAAATTAGTTGGGATGGACAATTATGTATAATATAATGGTCATTGGGAGGACCTAGCCTACTAATGGGTGGCGAAGGTTTACCATCAACGATTATTTGCCATAATTAGCACTAGGGAGAGATTTTGTCGCATCATTAATTTTTTTGTACACCATGTGTTGGAGCTCACAATATTTTATGTGCCAGTGCCAATATCTCTCTTGAATGACAATTACATTATATCTATGTGACCTATTTGTTAAATTGAGTTTTTAAACAGTTTGCCTTGTTACATTTTCTCATGACAAACCTGGATTATTATTTTTAATTGTTATTTTAAAAACTTCCCCAAGTTTAATTTCCCACACAAGGCTTGCACAATGGGGTTTGTTTTACTCTCACTATATCCAGATGTTAAGCATGGACCTATTATGTAGTTGGGTAAATTATAAGGTAGGTATAAGTAAATAATAAATTAGCATTATCCATATTTTCATGGGCATGAGTAGGGAAATGGTTGTCAATATGTGGACACATATGCATTAACCTTGTAGTTGCAATAACATTAGAAGAGACAATATCTCAATAGTGATTGTTGACAAGTGGATTAATGTTGTCAAGATTATGCATGGCCATTGGGTAGGTATTTGAGCTAAGTTTTAAGCATATATTGACTAAAGGAGAAGGCAATAAGGGAAACCTACGGGGATCATTAATGTTGTTAGACAAAACAACATTGTCAAGATAGAGCAACCGTAACAAGTGCACCTTGGAACAATGAAACACTATAAGGATAATATCCCAACAACCAACAAGGTACCTGGATGGCAAAGTGGACAAGGGTGGGTTACTCCAAGTTACTCAATGGCAAGAGCTTGAGTATTCACTATAATGGAGAGGATGGAGGCATTGAATATGATAGGCTGTAGGTTTGTGAGACATTGATGTTTTTGAGTTTTCTTGCTTGAACAATTTTGAGACAACTTAGAAGGAATGGAGGAAGCAAACAATACTTGAGGGGAAAGGGGGAGGTCAGAGAGAGGGGAAAAAACTATGGGGATTGCTTGGGGAATTGGGAGGGCTTGGAGAACAAAGAGTAGAGATTTGATGAACTCATGTGTGCTTTTGTATGTGAAGTTTTCAAGCTGCAAAACACATATGGGGAGGGAGGTTGTAGAAAGGTTGTGCTAGTAGGACATTAAAGCTTATGTTGTTATGCATGGGTGAAGCTAGGTTGTCTTTTGTGTGAACATCCAACCAAGAGGAAGGAGAAGCTAGGAACAAGGAATTTAGCAGTAAATTAGAAATTTAGAATTCCATATTGTGGTCATAGATGAGTAGAGGGGGATTTGTTTCGTGATATCATCAATTGTAGTTATGACTGCAAGGATTTAGCCTAAGAGGACCCAATTTCAGTATTGCTCTTGGAGGGGAAAAGTTCTTGGAGTTACTCTCATTAATGGATGAAGGAGAGATTGTGATGTTTCTAAAAAGGATCTTGAAAATTAATCTAGAGTTACAAGAAAGATATGAACTAGCAATTGTTCTTAGACGCTTACCTAAGTATTGATGTCATAGTCAATGCAAGGATCCACAAATTAGTAATGGCCTGGCCAAGGGGAGAATAAGATGGAGAAGAGTTACCTTAGGATTTAGTTGGGAAGGTGCTAGGGAAATTTAGATTGTGCCAAATAACTGATAGGTGATCAATGAGGATGAGGGTCTCCCATAGTATTTGCTAACCTATGGCAGTCAGAGTTACCCAGTGATTGTCTTTTGGCAACAATCCAAGAGAGAGATAGGAAGCACCCTTAAGCGAGTGGACTCTCTACTCAGGAGAGGTCAGACACTCAATATATGCTTAATGTTTTGGTGTTTCAACAATGAGGATCACAAAATGTGTATTTCCGTCAATCTCAGCTGTACAAACAATGGCACTCCTCAGTTGTTACACCAGTGAAGGCCCTGCTGTCCTGGCAGTATGCCTTGAACCTCAAGCTCTGCCCTCGGTTCACAGGGTCTAATGCCCTGAATGCAGGGCTTTCACCTATACATCTAGCATTAAATATATGTTGTTCTATTCACAAAAAATGACCAAAGTCACATTGTGAGCTCAGAATGCAGATATTATTGTGATTTGTTTACCAAAAAACTTGAGCAGAACACTAAACCCTAAACCCTAAATTTTATGGTTCATTGGCCATAATGTTGGTGGGGCTGAGTCTTTCCTGTCACATCTGAATATGCAGAAGAAACTCACTATGCAAATAATTATACAATCAAGATTGCGAGTATTTTACATCTACACAAAAAATCAAGAAGCACATTATTGTACTATTTTTACCCCAAACAAATTCAGCAGATTTTTACACATCTACCTATACCCACCATCAGGAGCTGATGAAGTCAGTGCAGAGTAATGGCAGTGGTCACTGCTATTCATGATGAATGGGATGATCAGATCCTTTGTGAGTTGACACACATCGGGTGACAACCACAATCATCCGTGTCATTTTACTTTCGGTTTGGCTGGAACTAGCACAATCGTTACATTTGGTGTTGTTGTGGAGTTTTCTCCACAATCTCAATTTGGACATTCGGCTCAAACAGCAGCAGCAGGGGCATCTGCCACCCTGCACTTCTTCTTATCCCTGCACTGATGACGTAGCCATCCTGGTTCTTTAAGTCCAACCAGCCAAGGAATTTCTTTTTCTTGAAGCTCTTGTGTTCTTGTCAACTATGTTGAGGAGATAAGCTGAAGATAACAAAGCCAACAGGATTCTAATGGTGCTAGTCACCTGCTTATCTGCACTTGTGTCAGAGGTTCCATTCCTGCATTCAATCAAGTCAGTCAACAGATAGGGGATGTGGGACTTTCTTGATTCTCTCAGTTCAATGGCTGAATGATAAGTTTACTGAAATCCAATCCTGTATTTGTATTCAAAACATCCTTGTAAATTTTTGTGTGTGATTCACACATGCAATGCATGTTAACAGCTTTTCAGATGAATGTTCTGCCTACAGTCAATAGTTTCTCTTTAACAAAAAAGTTATGCAAGAGGGGGATGCATACCTCAAATGTAAATGCTTGAAAATTGGGTTACCATGCAAAAAGATTTCAGTATCTGCAGCAAGTCATCAAATATCAGTCAAAACCGAGCTGAAAATTGAAGACTGGAAGCTATGGAAACTTGATTTCAATTGCTGCTGGCTCTTAATCCACCACAACAATTGCCCTTCCACTGCTACAACAGAGGTACACATATTTGCTTGATATTGTAAATTTCTCAAAGGAAGTTGAACAAAAAGAAGAGCATGGTATTTGCCTGATACCTTCGTGGTGTGCGAAAGGAAATTGAACAAGAAGAAGAGCAAGGTGTTTGCTTGATACCTTTGTGTATAAAAGGAAATTGAACAAGAAGAAAAGCAAGGTGTTCAGTGTTTGCCTAATACCTTTGTGCACGAGAGGAAATTGAACAAGAACAAAAGGCAAGCTGTTTCATGTTTGCCTGACACCTTTGTGTACCAAAGGAAATTGAACAAGAAGAAGATGAGAGCATTTGCTTGCTAGCCTTTGTTTATGGAAGACACTCGGACGGGAAGAAGAGGTGGGCATTTGCTTAATATCTTCGTTTATGGATGAAGAACAAGAGGTGGGTGATATTTGCTTCATACTATTAAGAAAGAAATCCAAGAAGAGGAGGAGGAGGAGGGTGTTTGCTGGGTACCTTTGTGCATGAAGGAAGTCCAAAAAGAAGAAGAAGAAGAAGAAGACGTCGAAGATACCGCAGTAATTGCTTGATACAGTTGTTGACGAAAGGAGATTGAAGAAGAAGACCAAAGAGTCGGTCCCAAAGAAGCTTGTGATTGATTCCGTATGTTTGTGATGAATGAAATTTTGTTGGTGGACAATAATCTTGATTAATGCTCATACCTCTCTTCTCCGACCTTTTTTCTTTCTCTCGCAGAGTCGGTCCACAAGAAGCTTGTGGTTGATTCCATGTGTTTGTGATGAATGAAAGTGTGTTGGTGGACAACAAGTTTTGATTGATGCTCATACTTCTCTTCCCCGACTTTTTTTTCCTTTCTCTCGCAGAGTCGGTTCACAAGAAGCTTGTGCTTGATTCCATGTGTTTGTGATGAATGAAAGTGTGTTGGTAGACAACAAGCTTTGATTGATGCTCATACTTCTCTTCTCCGCCCCCTTTTTCTTCTCGTCTCCAAGAAAGCATCCTTGATTCCAGGAGAAACATGGCGAGACAGTATCGTCGTTTTGGCTCACATTTTTGTTGGAAGGAGCCAACCCCGAAAGCAGGTGAAGAAGCTCCCGCATCCCCTACTCCTCGGAGTTGGCAAAGCTATTGCGGCTCTATTATAATCAGGTACGTAAGTAAAATTCCCAGCTACTGCACTGACGACGCCGCTGATGACGATGATGAAGAACGGCGTAGCTTCTCTCGTTTTGGCGGCCCTGAAGAAAAGAAGTGACAGAGAAAGTTGATACGAATTCCAAGGAACAGATCCCCGTCTTTCACGGACAAAGACTAGTCCAGGTGCAGCAGGCTGCTGCTGCTGCTGCAGTAGTCTGTAAAAGCACGGTGAAGCATGGGAGCAAGCCCCCGTCGGATTTGTGCGAGAACCCCGATGACTGATGAGGTTATGGACTATGACGAGGCTAGTTTGATCGGCATCAACGGCGTCAAATCTGGGACTTCCCTCGTTGTCTGTCTTCTGTCGATGGCAAGGGAAGTGTGGGTCCCGGCGGACGTTGTTGTTCAGTGCAGGGCAGTCAGTCAACAAGTGCGAACCCCTGTGTGTCAGTCCGTCCATTGACGTTAGGTTCACAGTCTCGTAGCGGCATTGATGACGACGTTGCCGTAACTTACCTACTTATAGACTGCGAGGGTGGCGGACGGGTGTTGTTGTTTGTTGCGTGGAGAAGGGCGAATCGGGTGGGCAGTTACCTGGGTGAAGGGACACGCGCCGCCAACAACGCCTCCTCCCATACTACGGACGGTAGTCACGCACTTTCAAACGCTCTCTCTCTTTCTCTCCAACACTCGAGCCCCCCACCCACACCCCTCACGCTACGCTCACGCACTACGAAATCACGAGGAAAAGACGTACTCTTTTCCCTTGCTTCGTACTTCACACCCCCCGCCCCGCACTCGTCCGCACATCCCCGTATTCTACAAGGGCCCCGCTTTTCTTCCCAAAAAACTGAAGAAAATCTGCCTCCAAACTGCACAATTGGTGCGATATCTATTCGGCTTCAGTATGCGATTTCTACGCGGCTGAAAAAGCTAGAGAAAATCGAGAAAGAAGAGAGGAAGATAAAGAGGAGAAGACACGCGGGGGGTGGGGGGGAAGGTGGTAACAGAGAAAGAGAAATGGCTCCCAAACGAGCTGGAGGAGAAGAGATTCATCGAACAACATCAAATGGAAGCGGCCGTAAGAAGAGAAGCCCAAAGGTGACTGATATACACATCCCCGCGTACTCTAACACCATCTTTCGACACTACAGCTCCATTGGCGAATGGCAAGCAATGGACGATAAGCAGTGGCAGAGGAGCACAGGGTTGCAGGGGTTTGCTGAAAAGGAGTGCAAGGCCATTCATGAGATGATGGTGATAGAGTTCGTGACCAATTACGAGCTTGACACCAACAGGAGCACGGTGCGCGGCTGTAACATCTGTCTCGACAAGAAAGTGATCATGGCAGTTTTCAAGCTTCCTGGAGAAGGAAGTCAGCCGAGGTTGACGCGAGTTGAGAACTTCGATGCGTCCTTGTTTTTCGATGCCGATGACCCCAGCATTTACGTTGCAACGCAGGGATTTGTGATCGACAAGATGCGAAGCTTAGAGGATCAAATCCGATTCAGAGCTTTGACGGAAGCATTGGTTCTCAAGCAAGTGTTGAAGTATACGTCGGCGTCTTTCTTGGAGGCAATCCAACGAGCGCTCCAAGGAGAAGCAATCGATTGGGCTTCTTATTACTTGAGTATCCTGACCAGCAAAATCAGAGCTTTGCAGAGAAACTCGCACGAGAGATGTGTTAGTTGCATCGGTCCCGCCATCACCGAAATCCTCGATTACCTTCTAGGTGCGACTTGGACCATGGATGATGTACTGGCTATGGGAATACTCAAGATTGCAGCAACAGAAGAAGCAAAAAAGTCGAAGAATTCCACGGAGGAGTCTCTGCATTGCAAGGAGGAAGAAGAAACTGCTGTTGAGGTCCAAAGAGAGGGGCAGGAATCCTTGTTGGAAGAGCAAAAGGAACGACTTTGTAAACAACAACAACAACAACAGGAACAGGATCCACGACCAGAAGTCGCAAGGGTAGTAAAAGCAGAGCCAGAAGCAACATCGTCGATGTTCCGGGACGTTCCCCAGACTCCAAACTTGTTGCCAGTTGAAGAGCCACAAGTCGTGGAGGAGGGAAAGAACGGCAGTCTTGATCATCGTCAGAAGAAGCCTGTCTCCAGCAACAACAAGAACAAGCAGCTCGAGGTAGCAACAACAACACGGCTACTACAAGGTGGTACAATGTGGAGGACATCGATGGAAACCGAATCGTGTTCAAGCTTCGCTGAGATGGAGAGACTTGCTGAGGAACACAAGCAAGCGTACATACTTTCAGAAGCGAAGTTGGTAGAAGAGAAGAAAAGGAACATCCAGTTGTTGCAGAGGAATGAAGAATTGGTTCAGGAGTTGGACGAGTTGCGGAAAGAACTCGATGCAGTTCAAGACAGAGCCACTGCATACAAACGCATCAGCAAAGAACGGCAATCACGGCTGGAACAGCTTCAACACAAATCCGAGAGTGATCAAAAGATCCGCGAGAAATTGGAGACGGATCTCAAGCAAAGAGTGGCTGATCTGCAGGTGTTGAAGAGCGAGATGTTGCAGAAGGAGGAACTGACAAGAGTACATGAATATTATGCTGCTGCACGTGCACAAGGCCAAGTGCAACTGTTGGAAAAGAAGCTACTAAGAGCACAGAGACAGAGCATGCCTGCTTATGAGCAATTGATGGCTGAATGTGGGGAATTCAAGCTCAAAGCATTGCTCTATGATGCCCTGTTGCTTTCCATATCTGGAGAGAAAAAGGCACAATTTGTGGAAGCACAGAGGCATTACCAGAGATGGCTTGATGCAGAGAGAATTCGATACTCAAGCATGATGAACCATATTCTTGAGTACTTTGCTGAAGAAGATGAGGGAATTGCAGATGAATCCACCCAAGGCATCACACCGATCTTAGCAGCATCCAGGAGAAAGCAAAACATGTCTATCGCAGCAGCAGCAGCAGCAGCAACAGCTGTGGGAGCTTTCACAAGCACCCAAACTTGCACAGACCTGAAGCAGCTTCGCAACCCTCGGCATTACCCACACAGGTGGAATTTCCAGAACCAAATCTTTGGATTTTGTTTGCTCCTTGATACCATTTGTCAATCCAGCATGTGCAGGACATCTTGTGCAACAGAATGTGATGGGTTTTCTGCTAATACCATTGTTGTTTCAGCTTGTGCAAGACATCCATCTTGTGCAACATAAACATGATGGATCCTCTGCTGTTGATATCAGTGTCAACTCAGCTTGTGCCTTGTGCAACAGATTGGTGACGTGTTTGTTTGCTGCCTTTGAAATCTGTCTGGATGTTGAAACTGGGACTGCAATTGTGAAATCTTACAGCATGTTTTCATTTGATATGGGATGAGCAGGACCATGATGTTGAGCAACAGCTGGCTTGCTGGCAGGGCAGATTCAGAATGATGCTTTTGCAGGCAAGGGATGGAAGGAAGAGACAGCTCCTGCCCAGAAACACCATGTCCTCAAAACAGCAGCCTTTGGTTACCTACAAGCCCTTGACATTCTTTGGCATTCTTCATTCCAAGAATGTTGTGTTATTGTGTCA